>Ga0164292_10001645_pt1 | contig 18165 bp, 15 predicted proteins | sample GEODES117metaG_FD_111486 | JGI IMG/M metagenome (GOLD analysis project Ga0164292, IMG submission 111486) | Eutrophic lake water microbial communities from Lake Mendota, Wisconsin, USA - GEODES117 metaG | ecosystem: Environmental > Aquatic > Freshwater > Lake | place: USA: Lake Mendota...
CGGAGGTCCCCGCCTGGGTCATCAAGTGGCGGATCTCGTCGTTGGTCACCAACAATTCATAGATCCCCAATCGGCCGCGGTATCCGGTCCGACGACAGCTCTCGCATCCGACGTTTCGGTAAAGCTTCTGCCCGGACTGTTTCAAAAGCTCCAGTGGGAAATCCTCGGGAATCTCCCCGACTTCGGGTTCATAAGTCTCCTTGCAATCGGCGCAAAGGACCCGGACCAATCGCTGGGCCAAGACCCCTTCGACGGTGCTCGCGACCAAAAACGGTTCGACCCCCATGTCGCTCAAACGCATGAAGGCACCCGCTGAATCGTTGGTGTGCAACGTCGAGAAGACCGTGTGACCCGTGAGTGATGCTTGGGTGGCGTTCTCGGCGGTTTCCAAGTCCCGGATTTCACCGACCAAAATCACGTCCGGGTCGTGTCGCAAGATTGCCCGGAGGCAAGCGGCAAAGGTCAGACCCACCTTCGAGTGGACCTGGATTTGGTTGATCCCCTCAAGCTGATACTCGATCGGATCCTCGGTCGTGACGATCTTGATGTCCTCGGACTTGATCTCGCTGAGGGCGCTGTAGAGGGTCGTTGTTTTTCCAGACCCGGTCGGACCCGTCACAAGCACGATTCCGTGCGGCATGCGAATGAGCTTTTGGAACTGCTGGTAGACCTGCTCAGGCATCCCGATCCCCCTGAGGGAGAATTTCAAGTTCGATTTGTCCAGGACCCGCATGACGACACTTTCGCCGTGAAGCATCGGGATGACCGAAACACGAACATCGATTTCCCGACCCGAGACGCGGAGTTTGATTCGGCCGTCCTGGGGGACCCGTTTCTCGGCGATGTTCATCTTGGCCATGATTTTCAGCCGGCTGATGATCGCCGCTCGGAACTGGTTCATTTCCGAGGGGGTGGGCTGACGTTGCAGAACACCGTCGATTCGGTGGCGGATTTTCAAACCCGCTTCCTGCGATTCGATGTGGATGTCGCTGGCCCTAGCTTCGATCGCTTCGGTCAAGATCTCGTTGACGAGCCGCACGACCGAAGCCTGCTGGGCTTCTTCGGCATCCTCAAGGCTATCCGGGTCGATCCCTTCGAGCATCTCGACGTCGCCGAATTGCATGCGCTGCAAAGCGATCAGGCCATCGATCGTCTCGGAGCCGACGCCCAAGTATTTCTTGGTGAGGCGTTGGATCGTCTCGGCAGTCGCCATGACCGGCCGGACCTCGACTTCCAGGGCCGAAGCGACCGAGTCGATGGCGGCAAAGTCGAAGGGGTTCGAGACGGCGAGCCTCATCCATCCTTCGCCCCGTTCGAGGGGGAAAACGGCATGGCGGTGGATCAGTTTGGCGGGGAAACCGTCGAGTGAATCGCCTGAGACTTCGGTTTCGTCCGAGGCCAGCCACTCGAGTTGCATGGAGCGAGCGCTGGTGGCAAGAAGTTCTTGAGCGCTTGGGAAACTCCAGCGTTGAGCCAGCGCGTCGACGGGCGAGCCGCCGTTGAGGCAATCGGCAAGTTCCCGGAGCTTGACGGAATCAAGCAACGGTTCGATCCCGCTGGGGTCTGAAATCATGCGACGAATCCCTTGGAGAACTTAGAACGTTCGCTCCGCGAACAAGTTATGGTGGGTGGGGTGGGGTTGGGCGGTGGTTGGCTTTGGGCCGGTGGGTGGGTGAGTAAGGCGGGGGAGTGCCAGCAAATCGCGAGAGCACTATCCAAGAGTATCTTTCGGATCGTCAGGAAGGTCAAGGTTGATCGGAATTACCCAAACCCTAAACTTCCTAGGATTAGCAGTGCTGATAGGTCCCATAGGTCCCATAGGCCCCATAGGTCGTATGGGTCGTATGGGTCCCATAGTTCTTTGCCTTAGAAAACTCCGAGAGGGCTAGACAGCCCGGAGGAAATCGGTATCCTTTGCCCCGCGGGATGGAGCAGCCTGGTAGCTCGCGAGGCTCATAACCTCGAGGTCGTCGGTTCAAATCCGGCTCCCGCAACTTTCGAAAGCCGTTGGACCCTGTCCAATGGCTTTTTTCATGTGCATTTGCTGAATTTTTCGAGTCGATTGGGCATTGGATCTCCGCTGCCTTCTACAATGAGCGCATGGAATCAGCGACCTATACCACTGACACCTCAGTTGAGGCCTTCGAGGTGCAACTTGAGTGTTTCCGAAGGATGGCTCCCCAGGAACGGATAGAGCGCATGAGTTCGTGGTCGACTCAACTCAAGAAAATGGCGATGGAAGCGATCCGTCGAAGGCATCCGGAGTTCGACGAGCAACAGGTGCAGCTCAAATACATCGAGTTGACCTACGGTTTGGAGATTGCCCAAGGTTATAGAACATGGCTAACGGAGCGTGCAGGTGAGCGATCCCAATGAGATGGTCGCCGCCCTAAAGCCCGTCGCGGAGGCCCTTAGTCTGCTGCGAATTCCTCATTATGTGGGTGGCAGCGTCGCGAGTTCGTATCATGGAGCGGTGCGTTCGACGATGGACATCGATATCGTATGTCAGATGCGGGAGGAGCAGATTGGTCCATTTGTATCGCAATTCAACGACGCGTTCTACGTCAGTGAGTCGGCGATACGCCAAGCGATCCGTCGTCGATCCTGTTTCAATTTGATTCACTTTGAGACGTCGTTCAAGGTGGATATTTTCATCAGTCGCGGGCGCCCTTTCGATCAAATCTGCATGGATCGAGCCGTGGCAGCCAAGCTTGGGGGTGACACGGGTTTTGTAATCGTACCGATGGCGACCGTCGAAGACTCGATCATTAGCAAGCTAGAGTGGTATCGATTGACCGATGAGACATCGGAGCGTCAGTGGGACGACGTAAGTCGTTTGGTTCGATTGACAGGTAACGCACTTGATAAGGACTATTTGGCAGCATCAGCGGAAATGGTTGGTGTTTCCGATCTACTACTCCGACTGTTGGACCAAGCTTCCAGGTAGTTGGCTTCTCGGAAATCACCCGCCGCCTACAAGGCCCAAATAACCCCCCGGTCGTCGGATCAAATCCGGCCCCCGCAACTTCTCCGTTTGGTTAGGAAACTGACCGCAGCAGGTTATTCGATTAAGCCGGTGTTTTGCAGCAACGCAAATCACCGGCTTTTTTCGTATTCTCCTGCAATCTCCCGGCTCTCAACCACTCTCCAGAGACTCGATTCCCGGTAGCAACTCTCGTCAAAACAGACCCTACTCTTAAGCAACTTTGTGATCCAACGAGGCGTCCATTTCCCCGTTTCGTCGCGATGGTTCTTCCATTTACTTGCATTGGCGTGGGCAGCGATCTCGCTTGGTCTAGTTCCTTGTGAAGCCATTTCAAAAAGTTGCTGAACAATTAGTGACTGTTCATGATCGGGCTTAAGTGCCTTGGTTGCCCGGTCGGATTGGTAGCCAAACGGAACTCTCCCCGCAACGCGTTTCCCCTGCCGTTTCAGCGAAGCTCGTGCATCAGCCAATCGCTCGCGTGTCAGTTCAATCTCGAACTCACTCGCCGCAGCCACATTATTCCTCATCAGTTGACTGGCTGCCGAACCGTTATACTTCGGGTCTGTAACGACAATTAATTCCACCGCTCTGTTGTTGAACCGTTCGAGCAGCCTTTGGAGGTGATATAAACGTCGCGTCAGCCTATCAATACTGTAGACAATCACGCGCTTTACTTCTCCAGAGTCAATTGCATCCAGCAATCGCGTCAATTGCGGTCTGGTCAACGATTCGCTCGACTCGCCTTCGTCGGAGTAAACCTCGCGAATTTGGTAGCTGAGCTCGTTTGCTAAATCCCAGCAGATCCGAATCTGTACATCGCATGACGAATAACTTGTGCGGCTCGAACGCGACTGTCGAGCATAGATTGCAGTAACGGGATCTGGTTTTTGCACGGTATAGTAGTCAAACGCTGACCACTGGTGATTCGTCGTAAACGGCGATCAGAATGACGCCATCAATGGCCCCAAGGTCCGCCCGCCTTCCAGCTCGCAATGAGTTTCCGACCAGCAGCGAGCGATTGAGCAATAGGTGATAAGAAGATGCTGATATCATCGACAACGTTGGAAAACGAATCCCAAGTAACCTCCAGCTTCGACTTGCGAATGAATGCCGTCCACTGAATTTGTTTGGTTGCGTCTAAACGGAACGGTTCGGAGAAAACGTACGGTTCTGCAAGCAGTTCTGTACCTCGATTAGCAAAGGTCTTCTGAACTGCGTTGCTAAGTATTTCTGCATCGAAGTCAAACTGACGCGCCAGCACGCATACATCAAAAAAATCCTTCATGCGACTGTTGAGTTGACCAAGCTTGACCATCGCCTCGAACTTTTCAGCGATGACCGTCTCTTTCGGATAGCCGATCAAGTTGGGCGCGTCGAAGTCGAGCATGGTTGGATACGTGATCGTCGTCGCGACTGGGTGAATAACATCACCAAACCCCACATCAATTTGCATCGGCAATCGAGCATTCTGAATCATAGCCACAAAGGTCACTCGAACGCCTGAATACTCAGCATCTTCTTTAATCATCGTGCCTCGTACCGAATCGCTCGGGAACTCTACTCCATCTGGTTCGACAGATTGTTGGCACACATCTTTCATGATGGCAGAAATTGTTTGCACAGAGTTTTCGACGCGAGCGAGTAGATCGATATCGCGGGTGGCTCTCGACTGAGGCGTCCCCCATACCCGAAACATCAAAGCACCCTTCAGGACGAATCGTTCGGCATGCTTGGATTTCGATAGGCGAAAAAGAAATCGCTCAATCACGAAATACTGCATCAGTTCTTGCAGTGGCCGTCCAGACTCTCTTGCGGCATTTTCCAACCGACCGCGAACCGATGCGGAGATATCACGAGTCATATCAGCGCCTCAAGATAAGGACGCAGCGCTTTGGCAACCCTCAGCTTTGTGGCATACTCCATAATCAGGTCGACATTCATCTTGCCTTGCGATACATACGACTTCAGCGCCTCGAGTGCGACGTCCAGACCGACATCATTTCGACGGCTGAAACTGTCGACGAGCGACTTCTCCTTCGAGTACACTCGCAGCGAAACACCGTCGACTTTGTGTTCTTCAATCCCCGTGGCATACGCCGCGTCGCCAAGTCGTGATGTACGCAGTGGCGGGAACTCCAATCTTGGCGGTTCGCTGTTTCGAGGGATCGCAATCCAAACTTCGTGTGGGATTTGTGTCGTCAGCTCGTGAAAGGAAAGGGCTGAAACCAAATAGATCACGGCCTGTGGGCTCTTGGCGGCAACCGTTACCAGATCGGATTGGCTGAGCGATGGCATGTCTGCTAGCCGATACAGGCCTCGTGCGAGTTGCTCGATCTGTCCAGAGTCTCGCATGGCGTACAGCGTATTGCGTGTGATACCGCTGCGAAGGATGTTTGCCATCCGCATGATTCCGCCGCTCTCACGAAATACCTGGATCGCTCGCGTTGCAGCATTGACCGGCGTAGGTGCTACCATAGAACAAAAGACCTCCCCGAAAGATAACGTGGAGGTGATTTGTACCATGCGTTTCCCAAATTGTCAAATTCTGACGGTTTGCGAAACGAGTGACTGCACCGCTTTTCGCGGCAGCTTAAACTCCTCTAAGGCGTCGTAGGGGAAGCTTTGGCTTCTTCCATGACCTGGCGGTTGCAGATGAGCCAGCCCAAATTTCAACTGAATAAGGGAAATCAAACTCAGTTTGATCCTCCAGTTATATGTGGTTAGTTGCATAAATTGGCAGGCCGACGCCTCAAAACGTCGGCCTGTTTGCATTTTTTACGCAGTGTTTTCCATGGTTTGCACGCTCTAGCCCAGTCTCAAACTCTCCCCGGCGCGATGTCTCTACCAACCCAGGCGCGAATCGTCTTGGTTGCTTTATCTGCCTTTGGCAACCCGACTCTCGGGAGTCTCAAAGTCGCGCGACCCTGGGGTTATAGAAAAGTCTCGAACTTCATGACCCGGACGAAAACTGGAAAACCAAAATGACCTCCCGGTTATGCCTCGCGCGACAAAAGCGCGAGTTTTGGAGCCCCATTTTCATAACCGGCAGGTCACGCCCGCTAGCTCTTAGGCGTCCTAGATTCCCTAGGTGTTCATTTTCATTGATTTTTCGCACCGCTACGGTGTGCAAGAGTCGCTTTTCTCGACTCCATAACCCGAGAAACGCATCAAAGGCAACTGACCCTCGGGTTATGGCCGGCGCGATCGAGGCGCGAGGGATCGGCGTTTGAAGACACTCAGTTTTCCGTTGCCAAGCGAACTTGAACGCAAACAACAGCTGTCTTCAGTTGTCGAAATGCAATGCGCTGGTGTCCGCCAGTCGTGGGCTATCGCAGGGGAAGGAAACGAGAGAACTCAGATCCAGAGCGGGTTCGCAAAAACGTCTCGAATGCGGTCACCAGAGCGATCGAAGCAGTTGCCTTAGAGCACGAGCGGCTCGGCAAGCATCTTGGAAACTCGATCAACTCCGGCTCCGTGTTCAGCTACGATCCCGAGCGAGATCCGCAGTGGCTCGTTTGAGGCAGGGTCGGCAGAGTCGTTGGAAGGATGGTTTTTCCGTCCGGCTGCAAAAAAAATACAGGAAAAATGGGGAGACGTTCGGTTCCTGTCCTCTCCGTTCAAAAACCCTGGTTTTCCTAGGGTTTTTCGCATGTCTTGCCAATTGCTTTGGCTTTCCTGCCTATCCATGCCTGTCCATGCCTGCAGGTGCTGCGTCGTCTTGTGCGCTGCCTTGGACCCTGGTGAGTCGTCCAGTGAGTCGTCAGAGTCGCCTCGGAACCCTCGTTTTTACAGGGAGAAAAGGTGGCTTTGCAGCAGAGGTGGTAGGATTCGAATCAGCTGCTTGCGCAATAAAAAAGACCGCACGGAGCGTTCGCATCGGTCATCCAACCGACCTACTAACACCACGCGGTCTCAGGTTGAGGTTTTGCTGGCCAAGCCGAAACCGGGCCAGACGGGAAAATGATCTGTTCCTTCGGGAATCTCGGTTCATCCTTTCGTCACAGCATCACACAATCCAGTGCATCTGCAATTCCACGCGGCGATTCAATCCAGAATCCCGGCAAGTTCTCACTTGATCTCGATGGAGCTAAGGCAAGGCGGAAGCCGTTGTTCGTGTTGCGGTTGGTCGGGGTATCGCTGTTGCGGTTCGCCGTCCGGCAGTTCGCTGCATCGTTGTCCCAACTGCCGCCGCGGTTTACGCGGTTCGAGCAAGTTCGATCATTCACCGTCATATGAATCTACCACACGTCTACGCCATATCCAACTGCACATTCCGGCAACTCGCATATTCGCCGTCATCGCCGTTCCACGCCGTTGCAGTTCCATCTCACTCAAACCTCCGCAAGCTTGCAGTCGTTCCAGGTTGCGAATCCGTCGCCGGTACCGAATCCGACTACTTCGGCTCGGCGCGATATAATTCGGAAACACTCGTGCACCCAGAAAACCAATCCCATGTTCGACTAGATTGATGTAAGGCGCTTTAACCTCCAGTCCCAATGACCCTTGAAGAAACTCCGTAATCGCCCGTAAATGATTGCTCAATGCCTCTGAGCTCTCAGCCCACAACACCATGTCGTCCATATAGCGAACATATCCTTTGACCCTTAACCCTTCCTTGATCACGCGATCAAGTTGCCCCAAATAGGCATTTGCCAAATGTTGACTGGTCAAGCTGCCGATCGGCAACCCGCATTTCGTCTCCGGACAATAGCTCGTGACCACTTGACTCCAGAGCGCAAGCATCCTCGGCTCGGCAAAAAGCCTCTTGAGCAAAATGTCCAAGCGGCGGTGCGGTATGCTCGGAAAGTATTTCCTGATATCCAATTTGAGATAAAAACCGAATCGCGACGAAAATTGTTTGGCCCGCAACAATGCAGCGATGCGTCCCTTGCCGACGCGACACGCATAAGTGTCCGGAATTAGCCAACGTTCAAACGTCCGTTCACAGACGCGGAGCATCGCATGATGCAGCACCCGCTCGCGAAAGCAAGGGGCAGTGATCAAGCGTTCTTTGGGGTCGCGGATCCAGAACTGATGATGCTGGCCTAAGACCAAGCTACCACTGCGAATTTCATCGGAGAGTCTTTTCAACTCCTGTTCGAGATTCGATCGGTCGACAATACTCGAACGTGGCGTGTGAATTGGTTCATCGCATCGCAGGCTTTTCCGCAGTCGGTAACCGGAATCATAAACGTTCGCATCGGCATCGAATTGACTCCCAAAAATCGACCAGGGGCTCGCGCCCCTGGACCCTTATTGTTGCGATGGTCTATAGCCTTTAAGCGATTGCTTTCCTGCGCGGTTTCGAACCAACCGGCTGAAGCCGGGACACCAGCGCGCTCCGGGTTGACCGAATGCGTCGTCGTTCGTCCCTCACTCCTCTCGCCTTCGGTCACCCTCCGCTACCGTCCCGTCCCTGTACCCGGCTCCGCCGGACCCAAACCCGCTGGACCCGAAGGAACTAAGGCAAGGCGGAAGCCGCGGCTCGTGATGCGGGCGGCCGGGGTACCGCCGTTGCGGAACGCCGCCCGGCAGCGCGCCGCATCGTTGTCCCAACCGCCGCCGCGGTTTACGCGGCCCGAGCCAGTTTTTGCACCCAGAGGATCGGTCTGAGGCGAAGCCCCAAAGGCACCTAGCCAATCATGCGTCCACTCATACAGGTTCCCATGCAGGTCATACAAGCCTCGAACGCTCGGTCGCTTCTCGCGACCTGGGTGCACTTTCCTGCCACTATTCTCATTGAACCACCCAAAGCGGTCCAACAGTGCGACCTCGCTGCCATAACCGTACGAAGTACGCGATCCACCCCGTGCCATCACCTCCCATTCCGACTCCGTCGGCAATCGAAACCCGCGCTTCGATACATCCAACGGCCAGTTTCTCGGAAAAGAAGTCTCCTGCGGATCACGAGGGTATTGCTCCTTGTCGAGCGTCTCCGGATCGGCATAGCACTGATCCGTTTCTGCCAGTCCCATCTCCTGACCCAGCCAACGGCAGAACGCCACCGAATCGTACCAGTGCGTCCCAAAGCCCGCATCGTTCGGTGCGGCGTCAACTGGCTTCATGTATCCCGTATACTGGGGCGAAAAGGCAATCAACTCCTCGAACGTGATCTCACGATCCAGCAAAGCAAACGAACGCGTCAATGTCACCGTGTGACGAACCTCGTTACCCTTGTTTCGATCGACTTCATCCTCGACGGAGCTGATCGTGTACTCCCCACTCGGCTGGACAACAAAGGTGTAGTAGAACGTCCTGGGTAGGAGGGGTTCTGGAGGAGGCTCGGGTTGCTGGGGCTCCGTGTCTGGATTACCCGAATCGGATTTCTCGGTGTTGCTTTCCTCGGATTTTGCCTCCGACGCTTCGGACTCTTCCTGTTTCTCGGGCTTCGGTTGGGGTGGCGGTGTCGGTTTGACCGTGATGGCCAATGTGAACCATTCTCTCTCGGGTGAGTAAGGGACCGGGGTTTGATCGACGCGGTCGGCGATCTCCTTCTCGCCGAGATACCGCAGCAGCCAACCCGACGCGCCGTGGACACCCGAACTGGGGTCGTTGGCGTACCAGTCGGCGAGTTGTTTGATGAGCGCTTCGCGGCGCGCGGGGGGGATGTCGGTGGGAGCGTATTCGCCGAGGGCGAGGAGGAGGGCGTAACGAGCATGATGCCAACCCGACGCGTGAGCGAGGGACGTGCTCGAGGTAAGCACCGAAGCTGCCATGTCCGATCCCTTGGCGGCGCTGGATCCCTCGCTTACGCGTCGGGTTGTGATTTCAAGGAGATCGAGCAAGTTATCAACACTGATGCCGCGTGGATTGCAGCGGAAGATGAACTGCGTCATCGCCTCGGGGTCGTCGGTCCAGTCGAACACAGGCAAGACCTTTTCTTTCTCACCTAACCTCAGCATTGTCACTGCCGCATTGGCTCGGCGTTGACCGAACGCGATGCGCTGTACCGAGCCGAGATCCTCCGGCGGTGGTGCCGCCGCGACTTCGCTGAGCTGCGAAATGGTTTCGGGCGATGGAACCGCCGAGACTAACGGATAAAGCACCGCATATTGCTCCGGTGTGGCGAGGGTCAGCAACTGAGTCAATCGTACGAGATCGTTGGCAGCGTAGTCGGCGAGCGCGTTGGCGGCGCTCAGTCGCTGCGAATCATTTGCTGCCGCATCGCCGAAGATCCGTTCGAGATCACTGAGCAGTTGGTCTTGGATCGGCCTCAGGGCTTCGCGCAAGATCGGCTGGAACTCCGCGTTGCTTGCGACCAATTGTTGGGCAACAAACGTGCGATGCGACTCGCTCCAGGTTGCTTCATCGGACGGCGGCAAATAATCGGCCAGGGCCAATGCCGCACGGAACCGCCGCTGCGGATTGGCTTTCTCGTCAATCAGTACGCTCTTTAGTGTTTCGCGTATTTTCGATACGGAAGGCTTGAGCAGTTGCCGGATTGGTAGGACGTAGTTCACCTTGCCCGTGAGCAGTTCATCGACCAGCGGTTCCACCAGCGAGGAATCGCGCGAGACGCTAGCCAATCGGGCATGCAACCGTGCCCGCTGCTCATCGGTGGTTTTTCCGTCTGCTGTCAATTTCGGTGCCAGGTATTCCCTGGCGACTTGAGCGTCCTGGGGATCGGCGTTGAGCTGCGTTACGATTTGAGGAATTTGCGCGGGTTCGGCATTGGTAAGCGTATCGACAAGTCCCCTGATGCGGGTCGCCTCTTGTTGTCGAGATGCCTCGCGCCAAGCGAACCAACCTCCGCATGCCAGCAACACCATCGCCGTGGTCGCTAAAGCGATTCGCTGCAAGTAATGGCTTGTGGCATGCTGCATCACCGACTTTTCACCCGCCTTCCACTTGGCCGTTTCGGTCAACCGCCGAATCTGAAACCACTCGACGAGGGTCGGCAGTTGTTTGTTCTCTCGGTTAGCCCCCCAGGTTGCGGCTCGCTCTGCAAGCTTTAGCTCGGCTCGCCCTTTCTTGGTCTCGCGTTGCTTTTGATTGAGCCATTCCCGCAGCGATGGCACCAAATAATCGTGGGTCAGTTGATACGAATGATTTTCTGTACCCGTTTGCTGCGATTCATCTACGGGAGTGATCAATCGCAAATTCTTGTCGAGCAAACTGACCAATTCAGCAAACTCCCGCGGACGCCCCTGGTATCCGACCGTCTCTTGCATCTCGGATAGTCCCCGACTGTGGCCTTTGATGTTTGTTCCGACCGCCGGTAGTAGAGCGCCAAGCAGCAAGCGGACTCCTTCTTGGTGCTGTCGAAACTGGATCGGTGCATGGGCATCGCCGAAGGTTTCTTCCAAGAATGTGACACCCACACCCGCGATACCACCAAGATCAGCAAGGGTTTTGGGAGCCCAAGTCTTGGACTTCATCATTTCGGCAAACAATGCTAATCGGACCGAGATGACTTTCTCTTCCTGGCTGAGCCCTTCGACGGCCTGTTGCAAAAACTCTTTCTGCTCCTGTGTCCAAGCGGTCCGGTCTTCGGGGAGCTTGTCGTAGGCTCTCCCGAAGAGAGCGAGCACCTTTTTAGCGTGGTCCAAATCGAATAGATCCACCAAAGCGCTGTTCTCTCGCTCGACGATTGGTATGTCGAGTTCCCGGAGAAAGCGACTGACTGACAACCAGAAATCGTCTCGAACCATCACGATCGCTTGGATCGTAACCCCGTCGCACTGACGAAGAGCGTTCGTCAACTCCGTGTCGGCGTAATTCTTATGTGCATAGAGCCATTGTTCGAACTGATCGATCACCAGAAGCAGCTTGCCACCGCTGGGAACTAACTTCCGCCTGCGGATGATGCTCAATGCATCGGCAAGGTTCGCTCCGGAAGCTTCCGGAATCCGTTTTTGGATTTCGCGCAGCAATTTGCCCGTCGTGTCCTCGGGCGTGGCTTCGATATAGATACGTTCAATCTTTGGCGACAATCGCGGCAGTAGACCGGCCTTCATGAGGCTGGATTTACCGCAGCCCGACGGGCCGTAGACCAGCCCAATGCGAAATGACTCATCGGCATCGGTCGCTTCAATACGATTCTTCCAAAACCGCAATGCTTCGGGCAAACCCGTGCGATCGAATGGGCCGGGTAACAATTCCAGGAAGAACTCCGAGTCCTTTTCGTCGAATGACCGGAGACCTTTCGGGATGACTCGCACTGGACCGGAGCGCGGATCCGAATCGAGTTGGCCTGCCGAAGGTAGCTCGCCTGGGGTGTGTCTAGGATCGACCCCTTCGGAGCCAGAAATACGGTCGCTGGCCGATTCCGGCGGGCTGGTCGATCCGTGTCCAGAATCGCTTTTTCTGGCCGAATCGATCGGCAGGTGATTCGAAATCAGGTATCGAACCTCGTCGGCAAAATCTTTAGCGATCGCGAAACGGTCCGAGGGGCGGCGCGCTAGCGCCTTGAGACATACACGCTCGAGTTCACGCGAAATGGTTGCATCAAACGTTCTGGGGGTTCGGATCTCGGTGGTTTGCACCATCCGAAGAAGTTCATCGGCTGACTTGGCGCGAAACGGCCGACGACCAGAGAGAAGTTCGTAGAGAACAACCCCCAAGCTGTAGATGTCGCTTTGGTTGCTCATCAGGTGGCCTTCGCCGCGAGCTTGTTCGGGGCTCATGTAAGCGGGCGTGCCAGCGATTTCTCGCGAGCCAACGTTGTCGGTCTCTCTGAGTGCGATACCAAAGTCGGCCAAGTAAGGGCGATCCGTCTGGTCTAGCAGAATATTCGCAGGTTTGATATCGCGGTGAATCATCCCTTTGGCATGCGCATAGTGCAGAGCTTCAGCGATTGCAGCGATGATTTCGAGGGAAAGTTCGCGGCTTGGGCGGTTCTGTTCGATGCGTGTGGCTAGATCCGTTCCATCGATGAGCTTTGAGACGATGAAGAGATCGGCACGCTCGGTCGTTCCGATGTCAAACACCGGGACGATGTTCGGGTGATCGAGTTCAGCGAGTATTCGGGCTTCGGCCAAGAACATTTTCACTGCGGCAGGTCCTACCCGCGAGCCGAAGGTCAGCTTGATAGCGACTTCGCGCTGGAGTTGTTCATCGAGTCCGAGGTAGACTTCACCGAAGCCGCCTCGGCCCAGGAGTTTCTTGATCGCGTAGCGACCAACTTTTTGAGGTGTCTCGTTTGCGGGCTTATCGATCGAACTCAGGGGCCGATTGTTTGGGGGCTTGCTGGCCGATGCGCCGGCGGGGGGTGCACCAGAGGTACGGTAGTCTGCCGTTAGAGTGTCGGCATCGTTTTCAGGATTGTCTTTCGGAGGGAGGTTCGTTTGATCCGGATCTTGGCTTGGATCGTTTTCCCCAGGGATCGTATTGAAAGCGTCTTCGTTATTCATGAGGCGTCGTTGAAATTTTGGCTTACTCCAATTCGAGACACTAATAGTATAATGGATCTGCGATACGGCCGGAAACTATCCGGCTAGGGTTCGGCCAAAAACTCGCAGGCAAAACGGCCTTTTTTTTGGAAGAAAACCAACTTTCTCATTCAAATCCAATCGGTCATTTTTGGTGATTGAGGTCTAGCTGTCGCTGCCGATAGAGGCGGTTAACTGCTGGGTGGAAGCATCGTTTTGGACAATGGGAATCGACATTGAGGGGGATGATAAGTTCCAACGAGTGACCGTTGAGCCAACGCAGTCTATGCAGTAAAAAAACAACCGCTGCAAAGCAGCTTGGCCGTTTGCTCTCTGCGAATCATCGCCAACGATCTCAAAACCGGTCTTTTGCACGCTTTTCCCGCGAGATTCTCTGGGTAATAAGCCTACGGTGATAACCCGAAAATTTCCGATGAGCTAGAGCGGAGTTTGGCCCCCGCAATTGAGTAAGGGAAATCAAACTCAGTTTGACCCTCCGGTTATACCGACAGGCCGACGCCTTGAAACGTCGGCCTGTTTGCGTTTCTACGCGGTATTTTCAGGGGTTTGCACGCGTTAGCCCAGTCTCAAACTCTCCCTTGGGCAATATCTCTACCAACCAAGGCGCGAATCGTCTTGGGTGCTTTTTCTGCCTTTGGCAACCCGACTCTCGGGAGTCTCAAAGTCGCGCGACCCTGTGGTTATAGAAAAGTTTCGAACTTCATAACCCGGACGAAAACTGGAAAACCAAAATGACCTCCCGGTTATGCCCCGCGCGACAAAAGCGCGAGTTTTGGAGCCTCTTTTTCATAACCGGCAGGTCACACCCGCAAACTCTTGAGCATTTGGATTTCCCTAGGCCAACGATTTCATTGGGGTTTCGCGTGGCTACGGTGCGATAGAGTCGTTTTTTCTCTACTTCATAACCCGAGAAACGCATCAAAGACAACTGACCTCCGGGTTATGGCCGGCGCGATGGAGGCGCGAGGGATCGGCGTTTGAAGACACTGAGTTTTCCGTTGCCAAGCAACCTTGCACGGAAACAACAAATGTCTTCAGTTGCCTAATTGCAATGCGCTGGTGTCCGCCAGTCCTGGGCTATCGCACTCAACCCTCCACCATCACCTTCTGCACACCGGCCGCTCTTGCCAAATCATCCTCGGTCACCAACAAGTAGCTCTGCTGAGCGATCCGTGGTGAATTGCCAAGCCAGGAGCAAACCACGTGCAGTGGGAACTCGCGTTGCAGTTCGGTCTGTCCGCTCGTCCACATCGCATGGAACAATAGTGGGCAACCCGAGATTAGGCCGAAACTGCCTATCACTCCATAAAATCCTTGATCCGCTCGCAAGTGCCTGTTATTATTAGCCTTCGGAATGATTGTAGCTTGAGTGATATGCTGCATGGGTGTGGTCTACAAAGTTTAGGCTGATCAGTACAAAAACAAGTTCGCTGCCGTTCAGGAGAATCACCTTGATGGGCTTACTCTCGCGCCTCTTCGGAAAGAAGTCATCGTCGCCTCGTCATGCTGGCCACAACATGATCAGCCTAGTCGCACTGGCGTCAACTTGGCGTAAGCGATCCGTTGACGAGATCCGCCAGGACCTGGATGAGACATTTCCGGGAGAATTCCTGCCACCCCGGAGTGAAGGCAACTTCGTTATCGAAGGGCCAGCTGAAGGTGCGAGTTATTGTGTGCAGTGCACGATCCCAAACTATACCGGGTTGTTTCTGATCCACAACGTACCCCGTCAGTACAGCGCGTTCTCGGACTACTTGCAGCACATCAAGAATCCCGAGATGCGGCGGCTTGCTGATTCCCAGGCTTGCTGGCTCTCTGTTGACCTCATTCACCGGCACACGACCGAGTCCGAGGAGGATGCATACCGATTCATTCGTCGGGTCCTTGGAAAGCTGGCACCCGAAGACACCACGCTGTTGATCCATCCGTCCCAGTATCACGTCGCGCGCTTCACGCCAAAACTACGGGCAATCCTCGCCGCGGGAGGCGAGCCGTTCGGAATGGCCTAGTGCTGCGCAGTGACGCCTAACCCCTCGCACAAGCGGAGCGCCAACGGCAGGACGCTTAGCTAGAACGGTCGGCAGCACCATACCGGGGTTTCTTATGCGTTCAACTGCCTTAACCATGATGCAACTGCTGGTAATTGCTCGCCGACCTTTGCCGATGAACGCAGTAAGAAGGGCTCATTCAAGGTTTCGGTCACTCTGACGACTGGGGCGACACAGGCGTTGAATCGTGACGAAATCGGGTAAGTATGCCCGTCGCCGGGCACCCTCCCCACACCGCCAACTACTCACACCATCACCTTCTTCGCCCCAGACGCCTTGGCAAAATCATCCTTGGTGACCTAGGAATTGAGAATTGAGAATGGAGAATGGAGAATTATTAAGAACACGCCGACCCGCATGGATTTCAATTCTCAATTCTCCATTCTCAATTCAGTTAGTAGGTGGGCATTTTTCCAACCCATCGCCGTGTTAGCGGCAGCTCGATATTGCGGTGCGGCGACCACATACTCGCTCTTGTCGCCGAAGATCTCAAACGCTTCATCGAGGATCGGTCTCAGCTCGGGAAAGATCGGGCAGCAACGAATGCCACGACCTTCGTGATGCTCGACTTTTGGCTCGGGGATACTCATCCGATTCAATTCCCAATCGATGTCCTCCCAACGCAGCGAAATCGCATGTTGTTCGGCTAGCCATTCCCTTTACACACGAAAAAGCCTAATACCTAGTGGACCAAAGAATTCGGTTCTTAAACAAGCGAACGCTTTCTTGTCGGAGAGGCATCAGACGTTTCAAGAGTCTTCGAAATGCACAACAATGCCCATGAAGAATGCTTTATCGCCAATTCGGTCAAGACCGAGGTACTTTGCCATCCGGTCGTCGTAGCTCCCTAATTGGACCAAAAATCGGTGTTTGCCCTGAACCCATTGGACGTGCCATTGTCTAACATGACGCCACCTAAGACCTCTTTCCAAATCTTTCAGGAACGCGATGATCTTCTACGACGAATACTCCGATGTCCCTAAGGAAATAATTGAACGGTTCGTCACCGACCAGCAGCTTGGCAGACTGGTCACGGTGAGCGATAGCGGCCAGCCTCATATTGGGTTGTATCCTTCAGTGGACCCTGGATCATGACGCATCCAAGTGAAGTTCTTACTGGAACCTCGGCAGAACGCTACAGGAAAGTCCTCATGACACAACAGAGAGCGACGCTTTGAATATCCACGATATCCCTTTTGGTGTAACGGACTGGTCGACGATTCCCCAGACCGAGCATGCCGGCGAGACGGGCACGGCCTATTGGAGGACATGCCAGTTCGGTCCCATTCGAGTCCGCATGGTTGAGTACACGGCGAACTACCTTGCCGATCATTGGTGTGTCAAAGGGCATATTTTGTTGTGCATCGAAGGAGAGCTTCAAACCGAACTTCAGGACGGACGTGTCTGTACACTGCGTCCCGGTATGAGTTACCAGGTGTCGGATCATGGAGAGCCTCATCGATCCAAAACCGAAATGGGCGCCAAGTTGTTCATCGTGGACTGACGAATTAGCTACTCCTCCCGAATCAAGGTACTGTCCCTATGCAATCCGACTTCGAACCCGTTCAGGATGAGTATTCGATTTCATGCGACCCTGCCAGAATCGATCTCGCCGTCGTCCACGGTTTTCTATCAACCTCGTATTGGTCAGAGGGGTTGCCGCTGGAAGTGTTGCAGCGGGCTATCGCTGCCTCGCTTTGTTTTGGGGTATATCATGGTGGCAAGCAAGTTGGCTTTGCCCGCGTCGTGACTGACAGGGCGACCTTTGCTTACCTGTGTGACGTGTTTGTGCTGGATGCTTACCGCGGTCAGGGGCTGGGAAGATGGCTGATGGAAGCGGTCGCGGCTCATCCGGATTTACAAGGGCTGCGGCGGATGGTGCTGGTGACACGTGACGCTCATGGGTTGTATGAAAGATTTGGCTTCCGTCCTCTCGCTCGGCCTGCCGGCTACATGGAACTGCACCGGCCCGATGTTTACGCCCAAGGGCACACAAAAGGTGACGGGGGTCAATCTTTAAGTTGACCCCCGTCACCTTTTCCTGTTTCACGTTAATGACAAAGGAGGATTCGATGGGAAGAGAGACTCAATTGCAGGCCTTTCCAAACGACTGGCCACTGGTCCGTCAGGTCCAATCTGGTAAGTGTTCCGGAGACCTTCTGCAAACCGCTTGCCATTATCTCTCCTGGCTGCGGCGTAAGCAGTTCAAGACCGATCCACGAGCTTATTTCGATCTGGAAGATGATCCGCAGCGGCGAGCCGTTTTCGGTGCAACACTCGATTTGCTTGCATTAGACTCAGGGCTGCTGTGGCGACAGTGCTACCTCGACCGACGCTTCGAAGTGCTGCGGTACTTGCTCACTGAGTCTGCTCCGGACGAAGCGACAGGGCGGCTCTTTGAGTTAGCGATTAACGGCAGCTGGCAGATTCATCCAGATGCAACGGCAACCCAGGGATACCCGATCTGTTGGAGTGACGCGGCTACCACGAAAACAATCCACGCCGCGCTCTTTCCTATCGAGTTTTCTTCGCTTGCGGTGCACTTTGGCACCGACAAGTACCTTGCGACGCCGCTTTACAAGAAATCGGAAGAGCGGCGGGAGGTTCATGCCCTGCACGCGTACTTCTGCGAATTGAAGGAATATTATCTCGCAGCTGCGCGGGCGAATTGCGGTACACTCGTGTTGGTGGATTGACGAAAGAAAGATGACGCGAGATGTAGCCTACGTTGTGCTTTTGA
>Ga0164292_10001646_pt1 | contig 18162 bp, 15 predicted proteins | sample GEODES117metaG_FD_111486 | JGI IMG/M metagenome (GOLD analysis project Ga0164292, IMG submission 111486) | Eutrophic lake water microbial communities from Lake Mendota, Wisconsin, USA - GEODES117 metaG | ecosystem: Environmental > Aquatic > Freshwater > Lake | place: USA: Lake Mendota...
CGGGAGCTTGAACAACGGGAGCTTGAACAACGGGAGCTTGACCGGCGGCACACACACGGCGGCGGTACTCGGTCAGCACATGATCAGCGGTACCGAAGCAACAACCAAGGCACGTGTGATCCGCGAGAACGCCCGCAAAGTCGCCTCCAGCCTCAAGCAGTCCTCTGTGCCCTCACCCACCTCGGTGAGCTCCGTGAGTACGCGTTCCCCAAAGGGCGTCACCGAACGCGACGCCACTTGGCCCCAGCTCATCGACCTGCAAGCCGAGCGAAAACTGGCCAACGACGAACGCGCACATCTCGGTCCACTCGCCAAGGGCGCCGAACGCGACGAGCGCGGAGAACGCGAGACCCACGCCGAGTTCGTGGAGGGACGCAATCGCACCACCGCCTCGCGCGACGGCGCGAGTGGGCGCGAGCTGCTGCAACGCGCGGGGCTCGACCCCAACGACCCCCGCGTGCGCCAGCTCGCGCACGTGGTGAACGGCCTGCATCAGCTGCCGCGCCATCGCTCCATTCACGTGGGCGGGTTCATTCTCACCGAGGAACCGCTCGGCAGCGTGGTGCCACTCGAACCCGCGTCCATGCCCGGACGCACCGTGGTGCAGTGGGAGAAGGACGATCTCGACCCGGTGGGGCTCGTGAAGATCGACCTGCTCGGCCTTGGCATGCTCACCGTGGTGCAGGACTGTCTGCTGTACATCCGGCACACGCGTGATGTGACCGTGGATCTCGGGCAGCTCGACATGAGCGACGCCGCCGTGTACGACGTGATGTGCCGCGCCGATACCGTGGGCGTGTTCCAGATCGAAAGCCGCGCGCAGATGAACACGTTGCCACGCCTCAAGCCGCGCTGCTTCTACGATCTCGTGGTGGAGGTGGCGCTCATTCGCCCCGGCCCCATTCAGGGGGAGATGGTGCATCCGTACCTGCGGCGGCGCGCGGGACTCGAGCCCATCACCTATCCGCACCCCAGTGTGGAGCACGTACTGCGGCGCACGCTCGGTGTACCGCTCTTTCAGGAGCAGGGGATGCAGGTGGCCATCGCCGCCGCCGGCTTCACACCGGGGCAAGCCGATCAGCTGCGCCGCGCCATGGGGCACAAGCGTTCACGCGAGCGCATGGCCGCCATTTGCGAAGAGCTCATTGCCGGCATGCAGCGCAACGGCATTCCCGAGGAAACCGCGCGGCGCATTTACAACCAGATCAATGCCTTCGCGGATTACGGTTTCCCCGAGAGTCATGCCGCGAGCTTCGCGCTCATCGTGTACGCCACCGCGTGGCTGCGGCACTACTACGCCCCCGAGTATCTGTGCGCCATTCTCAACGCGCAGCCCATGGGTTTCTATTCGCCCGGTACCCTCATCGAGGATGCCAAACGGCACGGCGTGAAGGTGCTGCCCATCGATCTCACCAGAAGCGTGTGGGATCACAGCCTCGAGTTGTCGGATGGCCGCACCCTGTACGCGAACGACGGCACCGTAAGATGGGGGCGCAACAGGGAGCAACCGACAGCTGACAACCGAGAGCTGAAAACTCCCCCGCCCCACCGCGACGTGTCCGTACGCTTGGGCGTCCGCCTCATCCGCGGCCTCGGCTCCCGCGCCCGCCGCAACCTCGAAGCCGCGCTGCAGCACGGTCCCTTCACCAGCGTGGAGAACGCCGTACAGCGCGTGACCCTCGACAAGGCCTCATGGCGCTGTCTCGCCGAAGCGGGCGCCTTCGACAGCATGTTCGCGCACGAGCCCGCCGAGCGCCGGCGTCGCGCGGCGCTGTGGGAAGTGATGGCCGCCACGCGCGGTCCTGAGTTGCCCCTCGCGCCGCGCGTCAAACCCACGGCCGCCCAGCAGGCGCCGCTCCCGGCCTATACGCCGCTAGAGCTCACCGAAGCCGACTTCCGCATGACCGGCCTCTCGCTCGCCGGGCATCCCATGGCGCACGTACGGCCCCATCTCGCGCTCAACGGCGTGCTCACTGCGCGCGAGGCGCACGAGATCGGCAAGGACGGACAACCGGTCGCCGTGGCCGGCCTCGTGATCTGCCGGCAGCGCCCCGGCACCGCCAAGGGCTTCGTATTCCTCACCCTCGAAGACGAAACGGGGATGATCAACATCGTCATCACCCCCGACCGCTTCGAGCAGCACGCCCTGCTCATCTCCACCACCCCGCTGCTGCTCATCCGCGGCACGCTGCAAGTGGAACAGCACGTGGTGAACGTGCGGGCCAAACAGTTCCGCGCCCTCGAGCTTGGCGGCGGCGAACAGCATGTGAAGGGGCACAACTACCGCTAGCGCTTTCCTCTTGACGCACATTAGCTAACTAATTAGCTATATCTATATGAAGCACGTCACCGTCCATACCGCCAAGACCACACTCTCTCGCCTCATCGCCGACGCGGAAGCTGGAGAAGAGGTCGTGATTCACCGCGGGAGCGAGCCCGTGGTGCGGCTCGTACCGGTGAGTCAGCCGGTACCGGTGCGCTGCTTCGGAGCGCTGGCGGGCAAGGTGTACGTCACCGACGCGTTCTTCGAACCGCTCCCCCGCGCAGAACTCGACGCCTGGGAGTCATAGCATGCGCGTGCTGCTCGACACGCACGCGCTGCTCTGGTGGCTCGCCGGTGACGAACGGCTCCCGGCGAGTGCGCGTACCGTGATCGCCGATCCCGCGAACGAGATATTCGTGAGCGCGGCGTCCGCGTGGGAAGTCTCCACGAAGCACCGACTGGGGAAACTCCCGGGCGCCGGCCCGCTCGCGGTGGACTTCGCCGCCGAAGTGTACCGGCAAGGATTCGCGCCACTCGAGATTTCGCTAGAACACGCCATGGTCGCCGGGGGACTCATGAGCGATCACCGCGATCCGTTCGACCGCATGCTCGTCGCGCAGGCACGCACGGAACACATGGCGCTCGTCTCGAACGAAACGCTCTTCGATCAGTTCGACATCGTACGCATCTGGTAGCATGTCGGGGCCGACACGGAGCCCTACCCCTTCGCCAGCGTCCCGATCGCCTCGGCGAACAGGTCGATCTCGTCGAGCGTCGTGAAGACGTTGGGCGTCACGCGGATGCACTCGAACTCGCCCTCCACGAACCGCGGGCGCACGTGAATCCGCCACCGCTTCTGTAGCGTCTCGGTGAGCACCTGCGCCCCCATCCCCCGCAGGCGCATTGCCCCAAGGGCGCAGCTCTGCGCGGGATCGCGCGGCGTGAGCAGCTCCACGCCGGGCAGGTTCATCACCGCGTCCATCCATCGGTTACGAAGTAGCCGGAGCCGCGCCGCCTTGCGCTCTCCCCCGATTTCCTGGTGGAACGTCACCGCATCGCTAAGCGCCACGCGCAGCGCGACCGGATAGGTCCCGATCGCCTCGAACTTGCGGATATCACTGTCCTGCGTCGCGGGCGCCGCGAGCAGGGGCCAGATGCGCGGGATGAGTTCCTTGCGCACGTACAACACGCCGTTCCCCACCGGTGCGCACAGCCATTTGTGCAACGACGAGCCGTACACATCGCACCCGAGCTCGGCGATGGTGAAAGGGAAATGCGCGAAGCTGTGACCACCGTCGACAATGGTCGTGATACCGCGCTGGCGCGCCTCGGCGCAAATACGCTGCACCGGGAAGATCTGTCCGGTGGTGTAGGTGATGTGGCAGATGTGAATGACCTTCGTACGCGGCGTCACGGCCGCCATGACCCGGTCATACAGATCGTCCATGCCGCCCGGTGGCACCGGAAACTTCACGAGCTTGAGCACCACTCCATCACGCCGCTCGCGCTGCTGCCACGCGGTGATCATGCGCGGGTAGTCCTGCGTGGTGCTCACGATTTCGTCGCCGCGCTGCAGCGGCAGCCCCATCTGGGCGATCTGCATCGACTCGCTCGTATTGCGCGTGAGCGCGATCGTCTCGGGATCGGCGTCGATGACCGAGGCCACCCGCCGGCGCACGAGCTCCACCTCGGGGTAGAGCAACTCGTCCACGTAGTACGAGGGGCTCATGTTCGTGAGCGTCCAGTAGCGCTCCATGGCCTCCGAGACCACACGCGGCGCCGGGCTCACGCTCCCCGAATTGAGATTCACGTGGTTGGCATCGAGGGAGAACGCCTGGCGGATCCGCAACCAGTACGCCTCGTCGTCTGCCACGAGCGTAGGCTCCCTCCCGACCACCGCCACATTGGCGTCGCGGACGAGGGCGAGAGCACGATCGAATGTCTGGTCGATGGCGAAGGGGGCAGTACCACATGCCATCATGAATGCGCGTCGGTCCATACGGCGATGCTACAGCGTCTACCGGTGGTTGGCTAGTCGAGGCGGAATGCACTACGGGCCGGCACGCATCACGCGTACCGGCCCGTCCATTGCATTGGGCAATCGTCAATCGGTCAGAACGTCGTGCTCACCGTGAAGAACAGCTGGCGCGGGGCGCCAGTGAGGAACGTCGGCAGATCGCCGCGCGCTACGAAACCACCGCTGCCCATCGTCGCGATGTAGCGCTCGTCGAGCAGGTTGTTGGCGTTGAGCTGCAACTCGAGCGACTTCACCGCTCCGATCGAGCCCACGCGGTAGCGCGCCGAGAAATCGGACACGAAGTAGCCCGGCACCTTGCCCGCGCCGTCGCCGGCCGTGGCGAGGTCGTTCGTGTAGGTGAAGTAGCGCTCGCCCACATAGCGGCCGCCGAGCGACAGGCTGAGCTTGTTGCGGGTGTAGGCCACGGACGCGTTGAGCATCTGCTGCGGCGCATCCTGCACGAACTTGTCCTTGGTGTTCACCAGCGTCTTCGGATCGGTGGGGTTGGTCTGATAGTCGTCACCGAACTTGGAGCTGTTGAAGGTGGCGGACGCCAGCAGGCGGAAGCCGCGGGTCAGATCCGCATTGAACACGCCTTCGAGGCCCATCGTGTTCACCGAGCCCACGTTGCCCAGGCCCGAGGCGCACGTCACCGTCTGCGGGCAGAGCGCCACACCGAGCAGGCGGTTGCGGTAATCGATGGTGTACGCCGTCAGGCCGGCTTCGACCTTACCGCGGCGGGTACGCGCACCCACTTCGAGGGTGGTGGCGCGCTCCGGCTTCGCCGTCGACTTGAAGAAGTCGAACGTGCTAATGGCGGTGTTGTACACGCCGCCCGCTGGGTTGAGCGGGAACTGGTTCACGTTCTCCGACCAGTTGGCGAATACTTCGTTGTTGTCGTCCACCTTGTAGACGGCACCGACCTGCGGCAGCAGCCCGCCATCCATCTCGAGGTTGAGCGACGGACGCGCCTGATCGGCGAAGATCGGGGCCACCTTGCCATTCGTCGGCGTGTTCCCGTTGTTCGTGAAATCGGCGTTCACCACGAGGTACTTGGCACCGTAGGTCAGCGTCAACTTGCGGTCGAGCAACCGGCTGGTGTTCTGCAGGTACACCAGGTTGGTGGTCACGTCCGCCGTGCGGTCATAGTCGAGACGCAGCACGTTGTTGAAGTCCACCTCGGGGCCCTGCTGATAGTTCTTCATGCGCCAGCGCGGACGACGGTTGCTGGACTCGTTCGTCTCGTACCAGCCACCCACCTCGAGCTGGTTGGACACCGAGCCGAGCTCGAAGCTCGCGGTGCCCTTCACATTCACGCCCGCCCGGTTGGCCTTGTACTGCGTCTGGCGGAACATGATCGGATCGGGGCTATATGCCGCGCCGTAGCTCGGCGCATGCCAGTCACCACCGCCACGGTTGAGATGCAGGTACGGCTGCACTTCCACACGCGTGCGCTCGCTCGGCTTGAACTCACCCTTGAGGTACGCCAGGTGATCCAGACGCGCGCCCTGCGCGGAGCTGTAGTACGAGGCATCGGTGAGCTCGGTGTATCGCGGGATACTCGCTTCCGCGAACCGCTTGGCCGTGGACCAGTCCGTCAGGTAGTCGAACATGGGGCCGAAGCCGAACGCGCTTCCACCGGGCACCGTGCCGTTGAACACGCTGAGCGAGAGGTCCATGTAGTCGGACTCCTTGCGCTCCGCGTAGTTGTAGAACGCCGTGAACTTGCTCGACCCGACGAACAGATTGGCCTTCAGGTTGAGCTGCTCGTGCCACGTTTCACCGGCGCCACCGATGAAACCATTCTGCCCGAAGAGGAGGCTCGACTGACCGGGAAACGAGGAGAAGCGCGAGCCGCCACCCTTCCACTTGTCGCCGTCGAAGCGGCTCACAGAGGCGAACGCCGAGAAGCCGTTGCTGCCACCGAACGGCTTGAGACCGAGATCGTAGCGCATCATGGTGCGGCGCGACGCATTCTGCCCGCCCATCTGCTGCAGCAGGAACTGCGGCTTTCCGGCCGGTTCGGCGGTGAGATACTGCACCACCCCGCCCAGGTTATTCGCCGAGGCCGTACCCAGGGCGCCAGTGCCCTGCGTGACCGACGCCGACTCGAGATTGGAGGCATCGACGGCGCGGCCAATACCGAGCCCGTTCCAGTTGCCATACGACATGTCACCAAGTGGCACGCCGTCCATCGTCTGACCGATCTGGCCAGTCTGGAACCCACGCATCGTGATGCGATTCGACCATTCGTACATGCCGAAGCCATCGACCGACTGCATGTTCACGCCGGGCACGCGCTCGATGACCTTGAGCGCACTGGTGCCCGGGGCGTTCTGCTTGAGGAGAGCCGTATCCACGGTCGACGCGGCCCGGGAACTGCCGCGACCCGTGACGCCGGTGACGGTGACCTTTCCGAGGGACTGAGCCGAGTCCTTCCGCGCGGCCTGTTGCGCGTTCGCCAACGCGGGTGAGAGCAGCAGCAACGACGCCGCTGAGAGAAGCGTGAACTGCGAAGGACGATGTTCGAGTCGCATGGGGGCACGGAAGGTTGGAAGTCGGATCGCACCGTCCGCCCTGCGACGGACACAGTATGATCGACCTCCAACGTTCCAGCTTGACCGCAGAACGGTCCCGGAACAGCCACCGTTATGTCACGAGTAGCCCGATCCGACATCACGCCGAGCAGCACTCGGCGCCGTCCCTGTCACTCCGTATTCTGCAGCAACGCCTGCACGTGACTCACCAGCACGTACTCGTCAATCGGTCCGGCGAGTCGAGTCACCGTACCGGTCAGCGCCGGCGGCGCGCTCTCTTCGCTACCGCCTGCGGGTGCCGTGGACGTGGACACCACCACGACAGGGACATGGGCGCATTGGGCCCGCATCGGCACGAGTGAGCGTACGGCACGTCGCTCGACCTCGTCGGTCATCACCACCAGCGCCGGGCATCCGAGGTGCATGATCACCTCCATCGCCTCCACCGCCGTTTGCGCCTGGACCACGCGGTATCCCACCCGCTCGAGACCGCGGGCCATCACGGCGCGTACCGACGGGCACGCATCGATGGCCAGAATGGTCGTCTCACTTGAGGGCAGGTCGGTCGCCGCCTTGGTCCGAGCGGCGCGACCGCTCTCGACCTCGGGGAAAAGCAGGGTGAACGTCGTGCCATGCTCGGGGTCACTCGCGAACGTGAGAAACCCGCCGTTCTGGCGCAGCAGCCCCTGCACCGCGGGCAGCCCCAACCCGTTGCCTTCGCCGATCATGGTGGTGGTGAAGAACGGTTCGAACATGTGGGCGCGCGCTTCGTCCGTCAGCCCGCACCCGGTGTCATGCACCGACACCGTGGCGTAACGCCCAGTCGCGATACGCTGTCCCTGACTGGCCAGTTGGGGGTAACTGACGACCGTGGTGCCCACCGTGATGGAGATGTGTCCGCGCACCTGTATGGCGCGTCGCGCATTGGAGATGAGATACGCGAGCATGTAGCGGAGGTGTGACGGATCCAGGCGAACCGCCGGCGCCGGATCAACGAAGAGGCGCATCGGTCGCGCGCCGCCGGCCCCCTCGGCCTCGAGTTGTGCCACGAGTCGCCGCACGAGCATATCGAGCGCCACGATGTCCGGGTTGCACGTCGCGCCACCAGCGAGCTGCAGGAGTTGCCTGGTGACCTCGGCGCCGTCCATAGCCGCGCGCACGATGCGATCGAGATCGCTGCGCTGGTCACACGTGAGCGGGTCTTCGCCGATCAGATTGGCGAACCCCAGGATGATCTGCAACTGATTGTTGAGTACATGGGCCACGCCACCAGCCACCTGCCGCGCGTCGACACGGGTATGGAGCAACCGTTCGGCGATCAGCTGCTCGAGGGACCGGCGCTCAGCCGCGACCTGCTCCTGCACATCATGCAGGATGAGCAGCACGACCGGTCGTTCACCCTCGAGGTGCAGCTGTGCGTGTACGTCGACGTGGTGGATCGCGCCATCGAGTCCGTACAATCGTTCACGCGTGAAGCCGCGTACCTCACGACTCGCGGTCCCGGTTATCAACTGCTGCTGCACCCCTTTGAGATACGGATGCTCGAAGAGCTCCGACACGGGCTTGCCAATCACCTCTTCCTGACGCGTGGCCCCCGCCAGGCGGAGCACCGCGGGATTGACGGAAACGATGCGTTCGCCGTCGTGCACCACGACGCCGTCGGGTGACTTTTGGAGCAGCTCAGCAGCGCGTGCGATCATCATGGCCCGTGCCTCGTGGAACGGGTGGGAACGCCGGTGACGATGCCATCGTACTCGGGCATGGTGGCGCCCAGGATCACGCCGCGCTCGGTGGTCTCGTACAGGCGGAACGATCGACTGTGATCGCTCCCCCGCATCTTCACGATCAGCATGGCCCGGTGCAGCGCGCCCTCGATCTCCACGTAGCGCTGACTGAGGATGATGTCGGTGAGGAACGACACGCGATAGCCGGTGAGGGTGGCGCTGTCCTGCGCCTCGATCTCCACGGTGGAGTACATCGTCACCCCGAGGCTCGTGAGCGTCCCGATGAGCCGATAGAGCGACTCCCGGAAGTCCTCGCGGAACGTGGGCGCCAACGCCATCTCGAAGCCATTGATGGAATCGATTACGACCCGGGATGCGCCAATTTGCTCCACGGCATCGCGAATCTCCTGCAGCGTCTCGTCCACCGACAGATCGAGCGGCCGCAGATAGATCACCCGCAGTCGATCGTCCCGCAGCGCATCGGCGAACGCCGCCCCGAACCGGCCGGCACGCGAGAGATACACATCGGGGCGCTCCTCGAAGACGGCCACCACGGCCGACTCGCCGGCCATGAGACCGGCGTGCACGAACTGCATGGCGAAGGTCGTTTTCCCCGAGCCGGTGGGCCCGGCGAGCACGAGCGAGTCACCGGCGGGGATTCCGCCGCCCATCAGCTCATCGAGCCCCTCGATGCCGGTCGCGAGCCGCCGCGCGGAGAGTTCACGCGAGTCGATACGGCGCATGGGCACGCGGGGGAACACCTGCACGCCACCCGCGGTGATCTTGAGGGTGTGCAACCCCGGCATGTGCGACGCCCCACGCGACTTCACCACCTGCAGTTTGCGCACGACCGAATTGCGGTCGATGTCCTGCGTGAGCCAGAAGATGCCGTCGGCCACGGTGAACACCGGGTTACGCAACTCCTGCTGCTGATACTCGCCGATGAGCAGCGAGGTGATGTCCCAGGTGGTGAGATGCAGCGCCAGGCGCTGCACGAATCGCTCGAGACTGCTGCGCGGCGCCTCGGATTCCACGGCGTGCACGAGCGAGCGGAAGGAGTCGACCACGACCATGCCCGGGCGCAGCGTGTCCACCTCATGAACGATGCGCGCCAGCACCGCGTCGAGATCACCGCCAAGTGCTTCCTCGCTCAGGTTGAGGAAGTGCACCCGATCACCGACCGCCGCTTCGTCGAAGAACGCGAACCGCTGCTGATAGCGCAGCATCTTCAGCGACGTTTCGCCAAGCAGCGTGATGAACAGCCCGGGGCGCGCCGACGTGGCGGTGGCGAACAACAGCTGCATCGCCATGGTCGTCTTGCCCGTGCCCGGCCCCCCGGCGATGAGGTTGAACGACAGCGCGGGCAGTCCGCCCCCCAGCACATCGTCGAGCCCGGGCACCCCCGTGGGAAGGAACGCAAGACCACGCGGGGCGTCAGCGTGCGAAGCTGGAGAGGGGTTCATGAGGGAGTTTCGTTGGACTCGACGCCTGCGACACCGCGCTGGCGAGGAGTGATCGTCTGCTCGAAGAGGCGAACAGCCATGTTGTCACCGATGATACCACCAAGATGCTGCATCATCGTGCACAGAAGCGCGAGAATCGCCTGCTGTCGAGCCTCATCATCGTCGGGCACGGCGATACCTGGCTCGACCGGATGGGCGCCGATGTCGGCGATACCGGCCAGCGCAGGGTGCGCCGGCAGCAATAGGTCTACCGCGCGCGACAGTAGGGCGGCGTAGCCTTCCGCACCGATCCAGCGCCGCAACCCACTTTCAAGACGCACCAGCAGGACATCGACCACGACTGCGGCTCCAGGCGAGCCCGCACACGTCGCAGTCGCTGCCTCCCACAGGCGAATGGCAACGGCCATCGGGGTCAGCTCGCGAGCGGTCATTTTGGCGTCTCCAGCACGCGCGCCAGCGCAACCACCTCAAGGCGACTACGCAGTGACAGTTTTTCGAGGACGTTGTGTACGTGGCTTTTGACCGTATGGATCGCGATGTGCAGCCGTTCGGCAATGTCGCGGTTGCTGAGCCCCTCGCCAAGCAGACTGATGATTTCTCGCTCACGCACGGTGAGGCTCGCACTCTCCGCCATGATCGGCGGCGTCAGGCTCTCCCGCTCCCGTGCAATCTGCGCAAAGAGCGACCGGGTGAGCGCAGGCGGCAGCACAGCCTCGGCGCGGGCCACCTGCCGGATGGTCCGCACGTAATCGACGGCCGACGCATCGTCCATGACGAACGCCACCGCACCGGCGCTCACGAAATCCGCAATCTTCTCGTGCGTCGCCGTCATACCCGTGATGATAACGCGGAGGTCGGAGGCGACCAAGGAAAGGCGTGAACAGACCAACACGCCATCAAGCTCACCCAGATTCACGTCAAGCAGCGCCACCGCGGGTGCACGGGCCCCGTCGTTCCCCAGTGCTTCGGCTAACGCCAGTTGCGATGCCACCGACGATTCGGTCACCGGCCGGCGGACACAGAAGTCCGACTGTTGCTGCAGCATATCGCACAGGGCATGGTGCAGCAGCCGGTGGCCCTCGACCACGACGACCGTGATGATGGGCTCGGCCGTGTTGCCGGCGTCTGCCTGAGCGCGAACGAACGAAGACCCGCCAGTCACGGCGACTCCTTCGTGCACGGTGTCGCCTATCTTCCGCATACCATCCTATCGGTGGATTCATGCCGTGGCCGCACGTGGCCCCGCCACCCCAGCCTGTCTTTCACACAATTGCGCAATCTCGGCGCCCCCTTCACACTCACCGTGGGGTGCGTAACGTAGTACCGCCGGCGGCGTCGCACGGCAAACTCATCTACGGTATCCTACAGCAGCGGCGCTCCAGATGCTATCAATCGAAAGGTTGAGGTGGCCGTGCGCCGAATCCGGATGCCGGTATCCCCACGGCGAGCCCCATGTGCTCAAGCGCCCGTGCAAGGTTCCCAGGCGGGGCCTTCGCAGGGCGCCGCATCAGTCCTGCTGCAGCACCGGCAGAGCGCGCAGCCGCCCCCCGCTTACGCGGTCACCCTCGCGATGCGCCACGAACACGCCGCGCGTATCGCGGTTGGCCAGCAGCAGCGCGCGCCGGAGCCCGCCGCACAGGTAGGCGTTGCAGATGCTGCTGCGCATCTCGCGCGGCAACGTGCACCCCTGCGCCGCCTGATACACGCACCCCGGCTGCGACGTGCGCTCGGGGAGCCACGCGGCGTACGCCTCCACGATGGCGTCGTCGTCCAACGCGGGATGGGCGGCCATGAACTCGCGCAGCGTCCTGGTGCGGAGAAACGCGTGGTCGCCGCCGTTGCCACAGCAGGAACCGCGACACGCACTGCAGGTGGCGGCCACCACGCGCGTGGCCGTGGCATCCAGCTCGTCGGGGGTGTCGAGCGTGCGGTCGTCGTCAGCCGCGGAGGTGCGGCGCACCGTGGCCACCAGAGCGCGCACACGGGCGAGAAAGGCGCGCTTGCGGCGCAGTGCGAGAGGCCGGAGCCGCGCGTGATGCCGAGGGACGATGGCCACGGGCCACTGCACGTCGTGCAAGGAAGCGTCACCGGTCTCGTCCACGGCTCGCAGCGATGCGTCGCGCTGCTGCTGCACCTGCGCCTGCAACGCCTCGAGTCGCCGGCGGGCCTCACGAATGGATCCAGCAGTCATGGGGGCAACCTCGGCGACATTGCAGGGAAAGACAATTCAGGAGCGATGCGAACGGGCACCACGCGAACAACAAACGGGCCACCGGTCTTGCGACCGATGGCCCGTTGTCAGTTCGCTGAAGACGCGGCGATTAGCCGCGGAGCTTCACGACCTGCTCGGCCGCGGGGCCCTTCTGGCCCTGCACGATGTCGAATTCGACACGCTCGCCCTCGGCCAGGGTGCGGAAACCGCCGCCCTGAATGGCCGAGTGGTGGACGAAGCAATCCTTCGAGCCGTCGTCGGGCGTGATGAAGCCAAAGCCCTTGGCGTCGTTGAACCACTTCACCTTGCCGGTCGTACGCATGGCACTACTCCTGTTGCTGGGTGTTCGGAGTCCGGCCCTGCCGTACGCACCGAGCACTCGTGTTGATTCGCGGACCAATCCCCCGCGTGGGTTAGCCACCGTCGTGCAACGCTGGCCAAGCAGTCATACCGAAACGGGCTTCCACGAAAAAGGGACCCGCGTTGAGCCAGGTCCCCGAAGTCGCCTGCTACTGCGTATCCCGCGCCGTGGCGCGCCCATCGTGATGTGAGTGCTGCAAGACGTTAGCGCTCACTTGATCCAGCGTCAATACTGAATTAGTGAGGGGGCGTCACGCCCGGGTCACACTCACCGGAGGGACGGCTGGCCACCCGCCACCGTCACACCCTCGCGTCCCACCACCCCCATCCGTATGCCCGCCGGTCGCTTGCCTGCTCCCTCGTACCGGGCCCTCACCGCGGCCCTGCTGCTCCTCCCGGCCACCGCACTGGTGCCGACGGCCGGCGCGCAGGCCGCGCCGCCCGCGCGCCTGCTCCGGGCGGGCGACCTCGACACTCTCTCCCTCCGCGACGCGGGGCGACGGATCGCCTATGGCGACGACTCGCTGCAGTTCGGCGATCTCCGGCTGCCACCCGGTCTCAAGCGCGGGGCCCGGGCGCCGGTGGCGATCATCATACACGGGGGCTGCTGGATTTCGGGGTTCGCCACGCTGCGCAACACCGCGGCGCTCGCCGATTCTCTGGCGGCACAGGGGGTGGCCACGTGGAACGTGGAGTACCGCCGCGCCGATCACCCGGGGGGCGGCTGGCCCGGCACCCTCACCGATGTGGCGCGCGCCACCGACTATCTGCGCGTGCTCGCCCGCCAGTACCCTCTCGACACCTCACGGGTCGTGGCGGTCGGGCACTCCGCCGGTGGGCAGCTCGCGCTGTGGCTGGCCAGCCGTAAAGGGTTGCCCACGTCATCCCCACTTTCGACTGGCACCCCGCTCGCCGTGGCTGGCGTAGTCTCCCTCGGCGGCGTCACCGACCTCGAGGAATTCGCCGCGCGCATGCCGGCGGGCTGCGGTCGGGGGGCCGTGATGCTCCTGGGCGGCGCCCCGGCGTCACTCCCCGAACGAGTCGCCCTGGCGTCCCCCATCCGGCGTGTCCCACTCGGGATTCCGTCCGCGCATGTGGCCGGCGCCCAGGACGGCATCGCCCCCGACAGCGTCCGCGCCGCCTACGTGCGCAGGGCGGTCGCCGCCGGCGACCAGACGCCCGTGAACGTGACCGTGCCGGGCGGGCATTTCGAGGTGAACGCGCCGCGTACCGAGGCCGGCCGCGAGGTGCTGCGCCAAACGCTGCGTCTGCTTGGCCTTTCTCCGCGCTGACACCCGCCGGTCAGGCTGCCGGTCAGGCCATCGCGCTTTACAGGATCGATCGCGGGCGGCATCGTCTACCTGACGCGTTTCCCCTACCCGGAGTGCCCGCGATGAAAGACAACCAGCTCAAGTCCCTGCTCAAGAAGACGCAGACCAAGGCCGCTCAGGTGAAGAAGCCCACCAAGCAGGCCTACGATCCGACGCTCGCCGCCACGCGCGGTACCGAGGAGCGTGACGATTCCGAAGCGAAGGAAATCTTCAAGGAGATGAAGCGGCGCGAGTTCTGAGCATGACGGACTTCGAAACCCTCGGCGCCTTCTACCTCGGCAAGCGCTACGACATTCCGTCGCGTACCCGGCGCGACGACTACGTGTTGTACGACGCCAAGGATCTCACCACGCATGCCGTGATCATCGGCATGACCGGCAGTGGCAAGACCGGTCTCGGTGTGGGACTCCTCGAGGAAGCGCTCATCGACAAGGTGCCGGTGATCGCCGTGGACCCCAAGGGTGACCTCGGCAATCTCGCCCTGCGTTTTCCCGGGCTCGGCGCGAGCGACTTCCGCCCCTGGGTGGATCCGCAGCAGGCCACCAATGCGGGGATGACCACCGACCAGTTCGCCGCACAGCAGGCCGACCTGTGGAAGAACGGTCTCGCAGGATGGGGACAGGATGGCACGCGCATCCAGCGCGTCCGTGACGCCGCCGACATCACCATCTACACGCCGGGCAGCACCGCGGGGCGTCCGCTGTCGCTCCTCAAGGCATTCGACGCGCCGCCAGCTGCCGTACGCGACGATACCGAAGCATTGCAGGATCGGGTGAACGCCACCACCACCTCGCTGCTCGCGCTGCTCGGCATCGACGCCGACCCCATTTCGAGCCGCGAGCACATCCTGCTCGCCAATCTGCTGCATCATGCCTGGCAGGAAGGACGCAGCCTCGACCTCGCGGCGTTGATCGGCGGTATCCAGAATCCGCCGTTCAGCACCGTGGGCGTGATGCCGCTCGACACGGTGTTCCCGCCGAAGGATCGCATGACGCTGGCGATGCAGCTCAACAACCTGCTGGCGTCGCCGGGCTTCAAGACGTGGATGCAGGGCGAGGCGCTCGATACGGCGAGTTTGCTGTACACCCCCAGCGGCAAGCCGCGTGGCAGCGTGATTTCCATCGCGCACCTGAACGACGCCGAGCGCATGTTCTTCATGACGCTGCTGCTGTCCGACATTCTCGCGTGGGTGCGCACGCAGCCGGGCACGGGGTCGCTGCGCGCGATTCTCTACATCGATGAGCTGTTCGGGTACATGCCACCCGTGGCGAACCCGCCGAGCAAGGTGCTGTTGCTCACGTTGCTCAAGCAGGCGCGCGCGTACGGTCTTGGTGTGGTGCTCGCCACGCAGAATCCGGTGGACCTCGACTACCGTGGTCTCTCCAACACGGGCACGTGGTTCATCGGCCGCTTGCAGACCGAACGCGACAAGATGCGTGTGATGGAAGGGCTCGAAGGCGTGAGCGGTGGCCAGCCGTTCGACAAGACCGCCATGGAGCAGACCATCGCGGGGCTCGGCAAGCGCGTGTTCCTGCTGCACAGCGTGCACGAACCAGCGCCCATCACGTTCGAAACACGATGGACGATGTCGTATCTCGCGGGCCCCATGACGCGCGAGCAAATCAAGAGCATTACGGCGCTCGCGCCGGCACCCGCGACCGCGCACGGCGCGGCCGCCACCTCACCAGCACTCAGTCCGAGTGCGACTGGTGGTGGTCTGGCGTCACTCGATGCAAAAGCGGCAAGCGCACCGGTACTGCCGCCCGACATTCCGCAGTTCTTCCTGCCGCCCAACACCGACGGTGCGCTGCTCTACAACCCGGTGGTGCTCGGCCTCGCCGATGTGAGCTTCACCAACGCAAAGCTCGGTATCACCGAATCACGCCGCGTGACGCTCACGGCCTCGATCGACGACGGCCCCATTGCGCTCGAGTGGGACAGCGCCGAACGGCTTGAACTCGAGCCGTCGGCGCTCGAACAGCGACCGCGGGACGGCGCCGCCTTTGGCGCGCTGCCACCGGTCGCGACGAAAGCCAAGAACTACGGCGTGTGGAGCAAGGCGCTGCAGAAGTGGGTGGTGACGAACGAGACCGTGACGCTCTACAAGAGCGCCGCGTTCAAGGCCACCTCGCAGCCGGGCGAAAGCGAGGCGCAGTTCCGCATCCGTCTTCAGGTGATGGCGCACGAAGCGCGCGATGCGAAGATCGAGGTGCTGCGCGGCAAGTACGCCGCCAAGCTCACCGCGGCGCAGGACAGGTTGCGCCGCGCCGAACAGGCGGTGCAGCGGGAATCGGCGCAAGCCTCACAGGCGAAGATGGATACCGCCCTCTCGGTGGGTGGCGCCATCCTCGGCGCCATCTTCGGCCGCGGCAAGGTGGGCGTAGGCACGCTCGGCAAGGTAGCCACGGCCACGCGTGGCGCGGGACGCGCCATGCAGCAGTCGGGCGATGTGGCGCGCGCGCAGGAAACGCTGGCCGCCGAACAGCAGAAATACGCCGAACTGGAGGCGAAGCTGCAGGCCGAGGTGGATGCCCTCGGCGCCGCCTACGATGCGCAGCAGGAACAGCTGGAAGCGGTGGTGGTGCGCGCGAAAAGCACCGATGTGCAGGTGCAGTTGTGCGCGTTGCTGTGGATGCCGTACACCAAGGATGCGAACGGCATGGTGAGTAAGGCGTGGGGGTAGACCACCAAGTGCTTCAGACGCACAGATGTCAGGTGAACTGACCACTGACAACTATCACTACGAACTACAAACTCCTCGCCGACCGCGGGGAGTTTGTAGTTCGTAGTGAAAGTTCTCAGTGATCAGTACACACCGCCTCTCTTTGCCTCATCAACCTACTACCGCTTTAGGACATTCAACGACCAGTCATACTGGCGGTAGTTCAGCAGAGCGCGCCCTTCCTCGATCCGTTTTCGCTGCGGCTCGGTGGGGCGGAAGGTGATGTACGGCGCCACGAAGAGAATCATCTCCTTGCGCGAACTGCCGAAGTCTCGCTCATAGGCCTCGAACAGACGATTGAGCCCCAGCACTCCATTGCGATACCACGTCTTGGTGGTGTCGCTCAGGAACCGCCGCGTCTGATCTTCGAGTTGCTCGCCCAGGCGTGCCCCCACGTACGCCTCGCTGCGCAGCGGCGGCGCGCTCTTCGACGCCGGGACGATGGCGAAATGCACGCGTGACTCGTGGAACTCCCGGCGGAGAATACGGTGCAGCACCTGATCGAGGGTGTACACCTGCCCACCGGCCTTCACGATCGGCTCGTTCCACGGCCCCTTCAGCTGCAGAAAGCCGAGCGTGCGATTGATGTTGCGAATGGACTGACGCTCGTGGTGCCGCACGATGAGCTGGATGGTGTACGCGTTGTACACGTTGATCCAGTAGGCGAGGCGTTCGTCCTCGCTGAGGGCGCTCACGTGGACGGTGTCGAGTGACGCGAGATAGCGCGGGAACTCGGGTGCCCGGGCGAACGCGTCGTAGTCCACGAGCCCGGCCCGCACATGCGTCTTCAGTAACCGGTCGAACGGGGCGTGCAGCGCCGTGTCACGCGGCGACTGCGCAGGAAGCGACGCCACACTGGCTGCCAGCAGCACTGCCGCCGACAGGCAGCATACGAAACGTGTTGCGACCTGCATTATCGTTCACCCATGTCAACGGACTGGTTGCCTGGTATCTGGCGCCTCGTGCGCGCCGATGAACCGCTCGACTTCGCGCCCGGGGTACGGATGGAGTTCCGCCCCGGCGGCGTTCTGCACTACCACGTGGATGTGGGCGGCACCGATCAGGTGATCGAGCTCGTGTATCGCGTGGACGGGGACATGCTGCACACCGACAACCCCGCCGCGCCCCACTCCATGTCCGTACGCATGTCCCACGGCGAAGGTGACAGCCTGCTGTTCGACTTCGGAGGCCCGCGGGCCCTGTTCGTGCGCGAAGTCTAGCCGCCGCGGCACCCTCGGCCGCGGCGCTACATCCAGAAGGCGTACTGACGGGTGACCACCACGAACGCCGACAGCGCGGCATTCGTGACGGCGTGCACGAGGACCAGGTCACCGAGCGACTTGGTCTTGTACATGTACCAGTTGTAGATGAGACCACACATGAGCCCCACATCCCAGTAGGGGCCATGCTCGCTCGCGAAGAGCACGGCGGTGCCCACGAACGCCAGCGTGTTGTAGGTCCCCATCGGTACCCGCTCCCAGTCGTTGTTCACGACCCATCGCGGGAGAAAGCCGCGCCAGAACAGCTCCTCGA
>Ga0164292_10001647_pt1 | contig 18159 bp, 13 predicted proteins | sample GEODES117metaG_FD_111486 | JGI IMG/M metagenome (GOLD analysis project Ga0164292, IMG submission 111486) | Eutrophic lake water microbial communities from Lake Mendota, Wisconsin, USA - GEODES117 metaG | ecosystem: Environmental > Aquatic > Freshwater > Lake | place: USA: Lake Mendota...
CACCATACCGCGCAATCGAGCGGTTGGCTGTCCATTCGCACGCCCCGATCCGGCCAACAGTCCGGCGAGGACCAACCCCAAGGTCAGTGCGTTGCGTGTCATTCCCGCTCCCCAAAAACGAGTGTGGGGCGTGCGTATACTGGCTTCAATCTGCGGATTGGTGACCCTCGGAAGAACAGCCGCGACATCAGAAATACCCGCCGAGCGTCACGTAGAATGCCCCACCCCGGCTCACTCCCGTCGGCGCGGCATACGGTGCGGCGGCTCCCACCCGTACGCGATACGGCGCGTCGTACTGCACCGCCACATCAACCACCAACTCGGCGCCCGCGCTCGCGATGATCCCGTCACGAGCGCCGCGCGGCAAACACACCGCCGTGTTGGCACGAAGCGATGCGGGACACCAGGCGCGCGCAGCGTCGCTGAACAGCGCCACGCTCAACCGGTCGGCGTACAACGTGAACGGACTCGGCAGCCGGCGGAACATCAGCAGCGGCGCCCGATACTCCACCGTGCCACCGAGCGCGCGCGAACCGCGCTGCACACCCGGCGCCACGCCACGCACGGGGAACGCGCGGGCAGGATCGCCGACACGCAGCCCCGGGAGCAGCTCAGACAGCACGCCGCTCGTGCCGCCCACGCTGAACTCCGTCTGCGTCCGAGTGTCGGTCTCACCACTGACCACCCGTGCCGCCAACACGTGACGCGCGTAGCCGGGGAGCGGAAGCGGCAGATACCCACGCGCACTCACCACCGAGCGCCACGAGCCCGTGTTGGCGCCGCCGCTGCGCCAGCGATACTGCAGGTTGTGCGACAACGTGATCCCCTCTTCCACGCTCACGCCGCGCAGCGCGAGCCGCGCCGTGCTCACACTGTTGGTCACGTACACACTGGGATAGCGGGTACCACGACGCAGCAGCGAGTTGGCCGCTCCCAGGATGGAATCCGCCGGCGCCGTGAAGTCACGCATCTCGTATTGCGTGCCCACGGTGTTCACGTAGTTCCAACGCACGCGCGGCACCACCGTGGTGAGCGACGCCGTGAGGAAGCGCCGGCGGCGGGCGACGTTTCCCAGCGTCTTCCCCGAGTCGCTTGCCACACGGAAAGTACCGTCCCATTCCTGCGAGGCGTCGAGCCCTGCCACGGGCACGCCGAGGCCAGCGTAGCGGTAACTCGCCGAGGCGTCGATCTCACGACGGGACACCGCCGACAGCACGCTCACGTCCCACGCGTGACGCTCGAGGATGTCCACCCCGCTCGTGCTCGCCCCGAGCGTGGCATCGCCCAGCCGTCCCTCGCCCACCAATGGCAGCCAGTATCGCGGCAGCAGCTGACGCAACGGCGCATACCCGCGCGCGTCGCTGGCCACCACGCGGGCCGAGTCGGCATAGTCGAGTTCAGCGGTCCGCGCCGCATACCAGCCGGTACGCGCCATGCCCCCCGTGGTGTCGAGTGGCGCGACCACCACATGGAACCCGTCACCACGCTGCATGAGCGCCGTGACCTGCCGACCATCGGGTGACACGCTCGGCTCGTACACGGCATACGCCGTGGCCCCCACTGCCGTGGCGCCGCTCCCCGACCGCCACGTCGTGGTGTCCACCACGCCCCGCGCGCCTCGCACACCGGTTTCGATCTGCATGCGCCCGCTGCGATCACTGGCCCACACGAGCCGTGCGCCATCCGGCGTGAACGACGGGCTGGCAAACACCCCGCGCTCGCCGGCCACCACGCGCCGCATGGTGCCATCCTCGCCAAGCACCACCACGCGGTGCACACCGTCGGGGAGCAGTTGTACCGCCACGAGCTCATCGCCGCGTGGCGACCACCGGGGTTCCGCCCATTTCACGCCCTGCTGCAGCGGGTGCAGCGGCGTGATGTCCCGACCATCGGGCGATACGCGTACCAGCCGGCTCGCATTCGGGGCGAACTGCACGGCGATAATACGGCCATCGCGGCGCACATCGGGCTGCGTGAGGCGAGCCCCATGAGTGAGCCGGCGTTCGCGCGCGCCTTCGCGCACATAGAGATCACTGCGCAGCACATACGGATCGCGGCGCTCGAGCTGCGCGAACACCACACGCGAGAGCGACGAATCCACCGGCGCGTTCACGTCGAGCGCATTGCGCCAGGCGATACGTGTGGCCTCACCACCGCGCACCGACGCCACATACAACCCGGTGACCTCGCGCCCCGTACTCGCGCTCCACACCAGCGAGTCGTTCCCCACCCAGCGCGGCGACTCGGCGTACCACCCGTGCGTACTCACCGTACGCCAGCTCTCTGCGCCTCCGCCTATCTCCGCGGCACTCCGCGTGCGCAGTGAATCGAAATAGCCGCGCCACAGATCGCTGAAGCGCGCCCCGAACGCCACACGCGCATTCCGGTTGAGCCGAAACGGGATGAGATGCCGCGCCGTGGTCTCCACGAACCGGCGCATCCCCAGCGCCGTGTCGGCCGAGGCGTCGGCACGGTCGCTCGCCCGCTCCATGAGCGTGGTGCCGTAGCCGTACGCCGTCTGACCACGCGGCCAACGCGACGTGGACAGACTCCATCGCCCGAAAGGCACCAGCGCGCTGTCCAGAGCCGCCGCGCGCAGCATGGCGGGAAACTCGGTGCTCACCACGCGTCCGCTTTGCGTGAGCGCACTCTCGTAGTGCACCGCCAGCCCTTCCTTCACCCAGCTCGGCGTGAAGGCGTTGGGAAAGAAAAGCGGGTTACGCCCGAACACCGCCCGCCCCAGCCGCCACAGCCCGCGCGCCGGATCGAGATGGAACACGTGCGCCAGCTCGTGCGTGATGACCATGCGCAGCCAGTCATCGTGAAAGCGGAGCTCCCGCGAATTGAGCGGCGGCACCGCGTACACCACCACCCGGTTGCTCGGAAAGGTGGTGGCGTAGCCGTTGCTCACATCGGTGTTGTCGGTGAGCAGCACGTCGATCACCCCACGCGGCGCCACGAGCTCCGCATTCAGCTGCGCGTACGCGCGCTCGGCGTGCACCGCAGCCAGACGCGCGAGGGAGTCGAGCGCGACGGGGAAATGCAGACGGATGTGCGACGTGGAGATGGTGCGGTAGGCGCCACGCGGGTCGGTCTGCGCCTCCGCCGACACCGCAGAAAACAGCGCCAGCACGACCCACACCAGCACACGCTTCGCCAGCGCCCCCCACGCCAGCGCCCCCCTCACCTCCCCGCTTCCCTCTTCAACCATGCGAAGTACTTCTCCAGCCCCACCACCATCCCTTCCGCAAACTTGAGCTGGAACGCCTCGTCGCGCATCGCCGCTTCCTGCTCGGGGATGATCACGAACAGCCCCTCGGCCAGTGCGCTCGGATACCAGCTCGGACGCGCGATGGCGAGGTTCTGGTAGTGCACCCCAAGGTCCCGCAGGCCGAAGCGCGCCTGCAACGCCTGCTGCACTTCGCGCGCCAGCGGTTCGCTCGTGTTGTGATAGAACAACGTGCTCGTACCGTTGGTGGTGAACGGATTCACGCCATCGGGGAGCGCGTTGAGATGGATGCTCATGAAGGCGTGCGCATTCTCCCGGCGCGACTGTACCGCGCGTTCGGTGAGGCCCACCGGCGCGAGACTCGTGCGCGTCATCACCACGTTCGCGCCGCGCGCCCGCAGCAACTCCGCGAGCTTGAGCCCCACGGGAAACACGGCATCCCCTTCGTAGAGCCCGGTGGGTCCGGTGGAGCCGGCGGGCGGATGCCCGGGGTCCACCGCGATCGTGAGTCCCTTGAGCGGTTGCGCCGCGTCGATGCGGGGCACGCGACGCACCCGCAGCACGAACGCGCGGCGTGCCTCGTCCCAGAGTGACAGCCACCCATACGCCGGTTGCGAGAGATGCAGCGTGACGCGCACCCGATCACTCGTCACCTGCTCCCACACCATGCGGCGCACCAGTGAATCGCCTCCGGCCGCACCACCCTGCAGCGGCGAGATCTCGGGGTTAGCCTGCACGCCGTACAGCGTGAGCACCAGGGTGCGCCCCTCCGCCTCCACATGGTGCGCGGGACGATCGCCCATGCCGATCACCACGTCTGCGTACTCCTCGAGCGGCGCGACGCGAATGCCCCCGGTCACACGCCGCGGCAGCGGTGTTCCGTCGGGGAGGAGCGTGATCTCGTCGCTGTCCACCCACACGTCGAGCGCCTCGTCGAGGCGGACGCGCGTGAACCCATTCTGCCGCCCCGTTACCTCCAGCACCGCCTGCGGGAGCAGTTGCCACTTGTACGTCCCGTTCACGATGGTGCGCGCGCTGATCGCCCGATCGGTATCGCTCCCCACGCGGTTCGCGCTGCGGAGCGCGCCGACCACACGACTGGTCGCACTCAATGCCCGCACGTACGGCACCGCAAGCAGCAGCGAATCGGAACCGCGCGCCACCAGCAGGCGTGCCGGTCTCGCGCTGTCGGCCAGCACCTGCGCCGCCACGTCGGTGGCAAACACCACCGAGGCGTCGGTCACCGAATCGGGCACGGCCTGCGTGCCCGGCCCTCCGTCAGTCACGGCCGCGGGCACCGGCGCCACCAACGGGCGACGCACCCCGTCGGCACCCGTCAGCGTCACGCGCGCGTTCCGTGGCGCCCGTACGCTGACCCGCAGCAGCTCCTGCGGCCTGGCCCACCACCCACGCGCCGGAACCACCGAGCTGCTGTCGACCCGCAACACACCGGCGGCCGGCAATGCCCGGCGCACCGGATACCGAATGGCGACCGAGCGCCGCACCGTGTCGGCCCCGCGGGTCACCAGCAGGTCGTAGCGCGGGCTTGTCGCCGGCGGCAGCGGCAGCCACGCCAGGAACACGCCGTTAGGCACCACCGACACCGGCATGCCATTCACCGACAGCGTCGCATCCCCCGACCCCACGCTCCCGAGCAGAAAATTCGAGTCACGGGCCGACACCAGCTGGTTGACGGCGGGGTACCGCACCGTGATCGCCAACGGGGAACCGCGCACCTCCGGCACGGCCGGCAGCCCGGGCGTGAATCCCGGGCCCGGCGACGGGGCAGCAGGAGCAGGAACAGGCACCGGCGCGGGCGGCGGACTGGTACGGCACGCGCCGAGGAGAACGAGCAGACTGAACGGGAGCCACGGCGAGGCGGCTCGGGGCAAACAACAGGGGGAGCTCCGCATAACTCCGAATTTGACCCCGTACCGAAGCCCCGGCCATCTTGAAGAGGCGGTCAGTATTCCGCTCTTTCGGATTCCGGCTGGCTGGTGCAACCTCCGGCGATCCCGTCCGTAGGGATTTCAGACCCCCGCCCTACGGCCGCACAGGCCCGACACACAGACGCTGTGACCGTTCCCGCTTTCAATTCCCATTCAGCGCAGCCACCGAGCGATGACCACCGAGTGGTGGCTCGGGTGTTTGCGCTGACGGATGTGGGCCGGTCGCGCGAACACAACGAGGACACCTTCCTCGTGGCCGACCTCGAGTCCGGGGCGACCGTCGAATTCGATCAGGGGCACCAGGAGATCGGCGCCGATGCGCACGGGCTCCTGTTTCTGGTGGCCGACGGCATGGGCGGCGCCGCGTCGGGGGAGTTGGCCAGCAGCATGGCGGGCGAGCTCGTGCTGGAGGGGCTCCGCAAGCGTTGGACGCCCAACGCGAAACTGTCGGCTGAGTCGTTCGCCGAATCGCTGCGCGACGTCACCGTGGCCGCCAACGCGCGTATCCATCAGCACGCGCGCGACTACCCGGAGCATCGGGGGATGGGCACCACGGCCACGATTGCCGGACTGCTGGGTGACCGGCTGTATCTGGTGCAGGTAGGCGACAGCCGGGCGTACCTCGTGCGGGACGGCAAGGCGCAACAGCTCACGAAGGACCAGTCGTTGATGCAGCGGCTGGTCGAAGCGGGCGAGCTTACTCCTGAAGAGGCGGAGGTCAGCGACCGTCGCAACATCATCCTGCAGGCGCTGGGGCCGGAAGCACACGTCACGGTTGACCTCACCCACCAGCAGCTGCGCAAGGGTGACACGCTCATCCTGTGCAGCGACGGCCTCTCGGGCATGGTGAAGGCGGAGGAGATCGCATCGCTCACGGCGACCGAGCCCGATGTGCGGATGATGTGCCGAAAGCTCGTCGACCGTGCCAATGCGCGCGGCGGACCGGACAACATCACCGTGGTGGCCGTGCGTTTCGACGGCGAGGGGCTCACCCCCTGCAACACCGCCGATACGGTGGGATACACGGCGTTTCCGTTGGCGGGTACGCTCTTCGAGCAGATGAAGGAGATGACGGTCATCCCGCGCGCGCCGCGCACGCCAATCAAGAGCGACCCCACGGCACAGAACGGTATTCGCCGATCGACCCCGGCCGATGGCGTGCCAGTGACCGAGCCCGATCACCTGTTCGTCGAAAAGCGCATGACCGAAACGGGGGACGATCCAGCGGCCGATCGGGCCAGCGATGAGGCCGCCGACGCTGAAGAGCGGCGCCGCGCCGTTCAGCCGGTGTTCCTGCCGCTCGCCGCGGTGGCGATTGCCGCCGCTGTGTGGACGGCGTTCCGGTTCCTGCGCGGCTAGCCGCACCGTTCGCGGCCAGCCCCCTCCTCTACCGCTTGGCGCGCAGCAGCCCGCGCCCGGCTGCCTGCTGCATGACGCGGTCACCGCTCCACGCGATCACGGTGGGCACGTCCATCGCGAGCTGTTGTACCCACCGCGGGTCGCCCAGGCCGATCAGCACCACGTCGCGATGCATCGCCACGGCCTGCTCGGCCAGCGCCTGCACCGCCGCGATGGTGTCCTCGCGAAGCGTGTGCCGTCCCTTGTTGGGGAGATAGTCGGCAAAGAGCGCAATCACGAACGGCCCGGCACTCGCGGGGGTGGGCGCGTTCACGATGCGCGCGTCGTTGCCACCAAGCCGCATCGCGTCGACGATACCGGTACGATCGGGGCGACGTCCTTCCACATCGTCATCATCGTCGACGATCGCGACTTCAGTGACGCCGGCCATCGGCGGCACCGGTCCGTGCTCGATGCGCAGGACCTTGTCGGCGAGCAACGCGCCCCACGCGGTATCGGCACCGCTCGGGCGACGCCAATCGTTCGGCGGTGACACCCACTGTGCCCACTTGAGGCGACGACGCACACTCTGCTTCACGCGCTCGGGGTCGAGTGTCCCGTCGTCGAGCGCCTTCTCGAGGGCATCGAGCGTGGTATCGAGATCGCCCGGCGACAGCAGCACATCGCAGCCGGCGCGAAGCGCCTGCACGCACGCCTCGGCCACCTCGCGCCCCTCGCACACGCCCGCGAGCGTCATGAGATCGCCGACAAGCAGATTGTCGAACTTGAGCTGCTGACGCAGCAGCCACTGCAGGATCTCACGGGAGAGCGTGGCGGGGACCCGGCTGCTGTCGAGTGCGGGATAGGCCACATGCGCCGTCATCACACTCGCCACGCCGCCGCTGATGGCGGCGCGGAACGGATGCAGATCGAGCTCCTTGAGCTGGTCAGCCGGTGTATCGACGCTCGTCGCCTCGCGGTGGAAATCCCGGTTGGCGCGACCGATGCCCGGGAAGTGCTTGGCGCAGGCCATCACCCCTTCGGCCTGCGTGGCTTCGACCCACGCCTGCACCAGTTGCGCCACCTTGCGGGCATCGTTGCCGAGCGTACGCGTACCGAGCAGGGGATTCTCGGCGAGCAGATCGAGATCGCACACCGGCGCCAAGTTCCAGTTCACGCCCATCGTGCGCGCCTCGCGCGCGGTGAGACGCGCCGCGCGTCGCAGCGCCTCGATATCCCCCAGTGCCGTGATCGCCGCCAGCGGCGGCAATCCAGTGGCGCCGGCGAACTGCTGTCCGGCTCCCCGCTCGAGTTCCGCGGCCAGCAGCAGCGGATGCTTCGACTTGAGCTGCAGCTCCTTGGCCAGCGCGCGCACCCCGTCCTGCTCACCGCCACTCAGCAGAAATCCACCAACGCCCAACGACAGCGCGTGATCGATGAGGGCGCGCGTTTCGGAAAACCCGCGATCCGGGGTCCAGCGGATGACCGGCAGCAACAACTGCGCGAGGTCGCGACGCGACTGTTCGCTCATGACAACACACTCTTCGCAACGGGAGTCAGTGCGCCGAGGACTCGCGGCGCACGCGCACCGGTGGCGCTGGGCACATTGCCCGGCCGCCCGGTGAGATGGAGATAGCCGAGCAACGCGAAGGCCACCGCTTCCTTGGCCTCGGCGTCGAAGAACAACGCATCGAAATGCTGCACCGCCGGCATGGTCTTGCCGGTACGTTCGGCGTGCCACGCGAAGGCCCCGTCGAGGCAGTGCAGCAGGAACGGATTGCGCGAACCACCACCCGACACCACACAGTCGGCCGGTATCACCGGCAACCACATGGCATACTGCCCGGCGATGGTCGCGGCGGTATACGCCGCCGCCGTGGCCACGATGTCGGCATCGGCGCCACCAGCGGCGCGACCGCGGGCGATGAAGTCGTCGATGAACGCGGGGGTGAACAGTTCACGTCCCGTGCTCTTGGGTGGCGCTTCGTGCAGATAGGGCAGATCGAGCCGGTCACGCAGGACGGATTCGAGGATGCGTCCGCTTGCGCCGATCGCGCCGTCCCGATCGAACGGTTGGCCGAACAACCGCTGCGTGACACCATCGAGGACCACCACGCCGGGGCCGGTATCGAACGCGCGCGTGGGTTCAGATTGCTGCAGCATGCGAGGCGGCACGAGTGTGACGTTGCCGATGCCCCCGATGTTCTGCAGCGCGCGCCACTCGGTCTCGTGGGAGAAGAGCAGCAGGTCGGCCATGGGCACCAGCGGCGCGCCCTGCCCGCCCACAGCCATGTCGCGCGTGCGGAAATCGTTGATCACGGCGCACCCCGTGAGCTCGGCGATACGCGCGGCGTCGCCGATCTGCCACGTGCTATGTCCCGGCTCGTGCCACAGCGTCTGGCCATGCGACGCAATGGCGTGCACCTCGAGCGGCGACACGCCGGCGTCGCGCATGGCATCACGCGCGGCCTCACCGAGCCATGTGCCCAGGTCGGTGTGCAAGCGGCAGTACTCCTGTGCGCTGGCGCCGTGCATCGCGGCGGCGAGACGCGCGCGCGCCGCATCGCCGTAGGCGCGCTGCGCGAAGTGGCGCAGGTCGGCGTACACCCGACCATCCCGTTCGCCGAACGCCACCACGGCCACGCTGATCCCGTCGAGCGACGTGCCCGACATGAGGCCGACCAACAGCCGTTCACGGTCGGCGCTGGGCGCCATCGTCATCACGCGTCGGGAGCGGTCACGGGCGGCGGCGCGTGCGGCACCACCTTGCGAATCACGCCGCCAGCCTCGGCCAGGCGCGCGTCGGCGGTGGCCGCATCCACCTGAAGCGCGTACATCACCAGTGCGCGCTTCACGCGCCCGTCAGCCTGCTCGAGCAACGTGCGCGCGGCCTCGCGTGCGAGTCCCGTGACTTCGCACACGATGCGCTCGGCGCGATCCTGCAGCTTCACGTTGGTGGCGCGCAGATCCACCATGAGATTGCCGTAGCTCTTCCCCACGCGAATCATCGCACCGGTGGTGAGCATGTTGCACACCAGCTTGGTGGCGGTCCCTGCCTTGAGCCGCGTGCTGCCCGTAAGCACCTCGGGCCCGACGATGGGAAGCATGAGGATGTCGGCGTGCGCCTTCATCGCCTCGGGGGGCTCGCTGCAGGCGATGAGCGCCGTGGTGGCCCCACGCGCCTTCGCCTGCTCGAGAGCGCCTCGCACAAACGGCGTCGTGCCGCTCGCCGCGATCCCCACCACCACGTCACCCGCGGTCACATCGTGCTGCACCATCTCCGCCGCGCCGGCGGACGGGTCGTCTTCGGCGCCTTCGATGGGGTTGCGCAGCGCGTGGTCTCCACCGGCGATGATCCCCACCACCATGCGCGGGTCGGTACCGAACGTGGGGGGACACTCGCTCGCGTCGAGCACACCGAGTCGTCCTGACGTGCCGGCTCCTACGTAGAGCAACCGCATGCCGGCCCGGAACGCGGCTTCGATGGCCGCGATGGTGCGCGCGATGGGTTCGCGCTGCGAGGCCACGGCGTCGGCCACGGCCCGGTCTTCCGCGTTGATGAGATCGACGATCTCGAGCGGCGACGCGAGATCAACATTGACGGTGCGCGGATTGCGACGTTCGGTGACCCGCGGGTCGAGCGTCGGAGCGGACACAGGCGGTGACTGAGGGGGCGGCACGGACACAGGGGCGCGAGCCTCGCTGGAGCGCGGTGCGCAATACGTCCGCACGGTCGGGAATTCCCGCGGATCCGTGCCTGTTCGGGGGACGCCTAGGTAACTTAACGGAAGGTCAACCTCGGAGCCCTGTTGAGCCCGGTATTTCCTCGTAGCACCCGGTCGGCTTGGCGACCGCTTGTGGCCGTCCCGCTGATGCTGTGCGCCATGGCTACGCTCGCACACGCCCAGATTCGCGGACGACCGACCGTTGGCGGCCAGGCACCGCGTGGCCCCAGTCAGGGGTGGTGGGTGTCGGGTGGCGCGGCCGGGGTGGTCATGGGGACCATCACCGACGGCGCCTCGAGTGCACGATGGGAGTTCGGCACGACCCCGCAGTGGCAGGCACGCGGTACCATCGAGAAAGCGCTCGACATTGCGACCACGTTGGGCGTATCCGCCGGCTACGGCGTGATGAACGTGAATGTCTCCCGGCTCGCCGTGCCCGGTCAGGTGACGCCAGATCCCCGGGCCGTCTGTATCAACCGCTGCGACGCGCAGCTGGAGACCTGGCAGCTCATGGGCCAGTTCCGCAGCGGCGGTAGCCCCGGCTTTCACACCTACTTCGAGGCCCAGGGGGGCGTGAACGGCTTCCGCAATTTGCGTACGCGGGACTCGACGGCCGCCCCGATCGGCCCGAGCACCACACAGATGGACTTCGCCGGCTCGCTTGGTTTCGGTTTCGGCTATACCCTTTCGCCGGGTCTCGTACTCGGCCTCGTGCAGGACTTCGGCATGGGCTGGCATTCGCAGGAGAAGCTGCCGAGCGATGCCAGCCGAACCTATCGCACGCGCGCGACACGGGCGACGTTGCGGTTCAAATTCTGAGGCAGCGGCACACCGCGCCCGTTCCCTCTTCCCACCCGTCAAGCACAGGTCTTCCCATGCGCGCTCCCTCCTCGCGCTTTCTGTTTGCCACCCTCGCTGCGTCGGCCGCGCTGAGCGCGTGCGCCGGCACCTCCACGCCCAGCACGGGCGCGTCATCGACCACGACGGCGAAACCGCTGGGTGATCCGGCCATTCCTGAACGTGTCGCTGCGCAATTTCCTGCGGGCTGGCGTCTCCCCAGCGGTCAGCGCGCCACGTTTGCCCCGAGCGTGATGGCGGTGAGCAACAGCAGGGAAGCGAGTGCCGCCGCCGCCGAGATCATGAAGCAGGGCGGCAACGCCGTGGACGCGGCTGTTGCCCTCGGCTTTGCGCTCGCCGTGTCGTGGCCCGAGGCGGGAAACATCGGCGGTGGTGGCTATACCGTGGTGCGCATGGCCGACGGACGCACGGCGGCCATCGACTATCGCGAAGTGGCCCCGCTCGCGGCGACGCGCGACATGTACCTCGACGCCAATGGCCAGCTCACAGCGAAGAGCATCTACGGACATCTCGCGTCGGGCGTGCCAGGGGCCGTGGCCGGGCTCGCGGCAATGCTCGAGCGCTACGGCACGATGCCACTCGCCAAGGTGATGCAGCCAGCCATCGCGCTCGCGCGTGACGGATTCGTGGTGGACACCGCGCTCGCCACCAGCATCGACCGCGCGTCGAAGACCCTCGTGCGCTACCAGCGCAACTCACCGTTCACTCCCAACGGCGCGCCGCTCGCCGCGGGAGCGCGTCTCGTGCAGCCGGATCTTGCCCGTACGCTGCAGGCCATCGCCGATCGTGGCCCCAAGGCGTTCTACGAAGGCTGGATCGCCGATTCTCTCGTGGCCGAAATGCAGCGCGGTGCGGAGGGCGTAACCGGGATCATCACCAAGGCCGATCTCGCGAAGTACACGCCCGCGTGGCGCACCCCCATTCGCACCACGTTCCACGGCTACGGGCTGCTATCCATGCCGCCGAGCTCGAGCGGCGGTGTCACCACGGCCGAGGCGCTCAACATTCTCGAGCAGTATCCCTCGCTCCCGGAGTACGGGAGCACCCGCTGGTTCCATCTCGTCGGCAGTGCGTACCAGCGCGCGTTCATCGACCGCAACGCGAAGCTGGCCGATCCCGACTTCGTCCCCGTGCCGCTGGCGCAGCTCACGAGCAAGACGTACGCGGCGAAGCTCAAGGCCACGATTGCCGACACGCGCAGCACGCCCACGCGCGAGCTCGAACCGCTCATGCAGCAGGCGGCGCGTGAGCCCGAGCACACTACGCATTACTCTGTCGTCGACGCGAAGGGCAACGCCGTGGCCACCACCACCACGCTCAACAACTCGTGGGGCTCAGGGGTGTGGGTGCGCGGCGCCGGCTTCATGCTCAACGACGAGATGGACGACTTCGCCGCACAACCCGGCAAGCCCAACATGTTCGGGCTCGTGCAGGGCGAGGCCAACGCCATCCAGCCCGGCAAGCGCATGCTGAGCGCGATGTCGCCCACCATCGTGCTCGACCCGAAGGATCAGGTGCTCATGGTGGCTGGCGCCGCCGGCGGCCCCACCATCATCACCGGCACCAGCCAGGTGATCCTCAACGTCATCCAGCATCGCATGTCACTCGGCGATGCCATGCGCGCGCCGCGCATTCATCATCAGGCCCTGCCCGATTCCCTCACCTTCGAGGCCGGGGGCATCAAGCCCGCGGTGCTCGACTCCCTGCGCGGTTTCGGTCACGCGATGCGCGAACTGCGCAGCCTCGTGAACGTGAACGCGATCATGCGCGTGAAGGGAGGATGGGAAGGGCAGCCGGAACCCCGACGCTCCGGCGGCGCGATCGGCTATTGAGCGATTTGAGAGGTGAGATTCGAGCGGGGAGCATGAGAGTCGAGGGGCGAGACTGAGAAGTGAGCCCGGATAGAAGCGAGAGGTCAGTACTCTCGAGTTGAGAGGTCAGCGCGCGGTGCCCTGACTTCTCACTTCGAGACGACTGACCTCTCGCTTCTATCCGGGCTCAACTCTTCGTCTCGCCCCACTCGTCTCTCGACGCTGTAGTCTCAGATCTCAGTTACGGTACCGGCGCCGGCCGCACGGTGATTGGCGCGTCCAGCGTCACCGCGATCGTCGCGCCTCCCGCGATGCAGGTGTCGTAGTTCGCCGTCGCGGCTGCGGCCGCCGTCCCTGCGGCCGCGCCCGCAGCCGCGCCAATCACGGTGCCCTTGGTGTTCTTGCCGATCACCTGGCCCGCGATGGCACCGAGAATCGCGCCGCCCGCCACTTTCTTGGCATCGGACGCCTTGTTGGCGCTCCGCACGCGTTCCGCACTGGATACCTGCACCGTGCTCTGCACCGGGTAGGTCTTTCCACCGAACTGGACCGAGACGAGCCGCACGACCAGTGTCGTATTGTCGTTGCTGTTCTGCGCCGTCTTCGCTTCGGCGACCTCGAACGTACCCGTGGCACCGGCCGGGATGCTGATGCCGTTGGTGGCACTCACCGGGCTCGTGAGCTCACCCGTAAAGGTGTCGCCCACCGCCACGGTGTTGCTGCACACCTTCGTGCCGTTCGCAAACTCGAGGCGCGCGCCCGCTGCCACCGTCCCTGAAACCGGCGTTGCCGGTGCGGGCGCCGGCGCCGGCGTGGCCGCCGCGGGCTTGGGGGAAGGTGCCGGCCTCGGCTTCGGGCTTGGCCTGGGGGCCGGAGCGGGCGCCGGTGCAGCGTCCGGAGCAGGTGCGGGCTCAGGCGCCGCCGGTACATCCTGAAGCTGCGGCTGCACACTGTCCTGCTGCGCCAACGCCAGGTCGCGGCCGAGCGTCGAATCGCTCGCCAATGCGCCGGTGTCGTCCTTGGCTCCTCCGCAGGCCGCCAGCACCATGAGTGCCGCAGCCGACAACGTCGTAGTCAGGGGGACACGATTCGGACGGATATATTGACGCATGGGCAAACTCCCGGGGGAAAAGGGCAAACTGGGCGCGTGGCGAACGCTGCGCCGCCTTCTCCCATACTACCACCCGTATCGCCTCAAGGTTGCGCTCGGGCTCGCCTCGGTCGTCACATCGGCAGCGCTCGCCACGTCGATCCCCACGTACCTGCAACGCGGCCTCGACCGTATGCGCGACGGTGCCCCCGCGCGCGAGGTGTGGCAACTGGGCGTGGTGATGGTGCTCACCTCCGCCGTCGCGGGTGTGCTCCGCTTCACCATGCGCAACACGCTCAACGGCGTGAGCCGGCACATCGAAACCGATCTGCGGCGCGACATCTTCACGCGCCTCACGACGCTCGACGCCGCGTGGTACGCGCGCTGGCGCACCGGCGATATCATGGCGCGCCTCACCAACGACCTCAGTGCGGTACGCATGGCCGCCGGGCCGGCGGTCATGTACTTCACCAACACGGTGTTCGGTGGGCTGTTCGCCCTGGTGATGATGCTGCGGATTTCACCGCTCCTCACTGGCGCTGCCCTGCTGCCCATGATTGGCCTGCCTTTCCTCATGCTGCGGCTCGGTCGCCTGGTACACGCCAGATTCGAACGGGCCCAAGAGCAGTTCAGCCGGCTGAGCACGCGCGCGCAGGAAAACGTCTCCGGCGTGCGCGTGGTGCGCGCCTACCGACAGGAAGGGGCCGAGGTGACGCGCTGGCACGCGCTCGGCGAAGAATACCTGCACGCGAACATGGCATTGGCCAAGTTGAACGGGCTCATGAGTCCGGGCTTCGCGCTCCTCGCTGGGCTCGGCACTGCCGTCACGATCGCCGTTGGCGGCGGCATGCTCATTGAGGGCGGCATCACCGTAGGCAACTATCTCGCCTTCACGCTCTACCTCGGCATGCTCACGTGGCCACTCATCGCGCTCGGGTGGACGACCAATCTCTTCCAACGCGGCGCGGCCTCACTCACGCGCGTGCTGGAGGTCCTTGAAGCGCAACCCACCGCTGTGCACGACACCGGTGTGGCCACCATATCACCGGGTGGACGCGGCCGTCGTCTCGAGTTCCGCCACGTGTCGTTCCGCTACCCCGCCGCGCGCGGCAGCGAACACACCGACGACGCGCGTTGGGTGCTGCGCGATCTGTCGTTCGATGTGCCCGCCGGCGGTACGCTGGCCGTTGTCGGCGCCACGGGGTCGGGCAAGAGTGCGCTCATGGATCTCGTCCCGCGCCTGTTCGACCCGCAGGAGGGAGAAATCCTGCTCGACGGCGTGAACATCCGCGACCTGCCGCTCGAAACCCTGCGGGCATGCATCGGCTTCGTGCCGCAGGAAAGCCTGCTGTTCAGTGAGACCGTGGGTGACAACATCACCTACGGCCTCACCTCGCCCGCGATCAGCGCGACGGAGGCGTACCGTCGTCGCGATGAGGCTTCGCGCATCGCCCAGCTGCACGACACGATCGCGGCCCTCCCCGATGGCTTCGAGACGAAGCTCGGTGAACGGGGCATCAATCTGTCTGGCGGCCAGAAGCAGCGGACCGCGCTCGCTCGGGCACTCGCCCGCACCCCCGATGTCGTGCTGCTCGATGACTCGCTGAGCGCCGTGGACACGCACACCGAAGCCGCCATTCTCCATGGCCTGCGCGAAGCGCTCATCGGTCGCACGGCCGTGATCGCGTCGCACCGCGTGAGTACGGTGCGCGAAGCCGACCACATCATCGTGCTTGCCGACGGCCGTATCGTGGAACAGGGCACCCACGACCAGCTGGTGACGCAGAACGGGCGGTACGCGGAACTGCTGCGGCGGCAACAACTGCTCGACGCCATCGAGGCGGCGTGACTCGTGTGGACACGCGCTCTTACTGAGAGTCGAGCGGTGAGACCCGAGTGGTCAGCATGAGAATCGAGCTATCAGCATGAGAAGTGAGCGCGGATAGAAGCGAGACCTCAGCGTTCTCGAGTTGAGAAGCGAGCGTGTCGTCCTAGCTTCTCGCTTCTGGAGAACTGGGGTCTCGCTTCTATCCAGGCTCGTTTCTCACGCTCGCCGTTCGACTCTCACGCTGGAGTCTCGGGTCTCAGATCTCAGAGCCGCTCAACGAGAAACTCCGGCGTCAGCGGTTGCAGTACCGCCGCCAGCCGCTCGAACCACCCCGTGAACATCAAGACGCCCACGATCACGAGCAGGATGCCCGCGATACGGTTCACGCGGCCGATGTTGTGCTTGAACTTCTGGAAGAAGCCCAGGAAGCGTTCGATGGCGAGCGCACTGAGCAGGAACGGTACGGCGAGGCCAAGCGAATAGGCCGTCAGCAGTACGATCCCCTTCGACAGCTCCGTTTCGTTGGCCGCCAACAGCAGGATCGCCCCGAGCGTGGGCCCGAGACACGGCGTCCAGCCGGCGCCGAAGGCGATGCCTACGAACACGGTGCCGAGGTAGCCGAGGGGCTTGTCGCTAAGGTGCATGCGTCGTTCCTGCTGCAACGCGCCCACCTTGATGATGTCGAGCATCCAGAGCCCCATCAGCACCATCATCACGCCGCCGATGCGGGCAATCCACGCGCGATACTCCCGTAGTAGCTGCCCGAAGGCGCTGGCCCCCGCGCCGAGTGCCACGAAGATGAACGTGAAGCCCAGCACGAACAGAAACGCGTGGATGAGCGCTGTGCGGCGGGCCCGCGTCACATCGTCGAGCCCCATACCCGTGATGAACGTGAGGTAGCTGGGCACGAGCGGTAGCACGCAGGGGCTCAGGAAGCTGAGCAGCCCAGCGGTAAACGCCACGAGAACGGTGAGCGATTCAGGAGCCACTGTATGACCCGGAGGGGCGGCCGCGGCGGCAGTCGCCGCAGAGACCGTAGATGACCAGACGATGACGCTGGCGGGAGAAGTCATGCGCATCGGCCAGCAACTGCGTCATGCGCTCGAGCCGCTCGTCGCGGAACTCGGTGACCCGCCCGCACGCCGTGCACAGCAGATGTTCGTGATGCGGCACACCGCGGGCTGCTTCGTAGCGCTTGAACCCTTCACCGAAATCGCGCTCCACCACGAGGCCGCTGCGCACCAGCACCTCGAGGGTGCGATACACGGTCGCCGTGCCTGCACTGGCGCCGCGGTCCCGCAACTCCCGGGCGACGTCCTCGGCCGAGAGATGACGATCGGTCCCCAAGACGACGTCGGCGATCGCCAATCGTTGCGCCGTGGCGGGCAGGTTGTGATCGCGCAGGTAGGCGCGAAACGCTTCCTTGTCCGCCTGGATGGCCGCGTCGTCGGAGGTGTGACTCACGCGGGGTAAGGGATGCGCAACGCCCGCGCGATCTGCGCGCCGCTGTAGCGCACGATCTCCGACTCTTCGCCGGCGCGACGCTGCACGCCACGCACGACGGTCTCAACGGTGACAAGGGGCGCGTCGGCCTCGTCCTTGATGTTCGACTCCCACTTGCCGCGCTCGGGCCCCTTGATGACGTAGCGGTAGCGCGCCGTGTACACCGTGTGGCGGACCGGTCGCTCGGCCGTCACGGTCGGCACCTCACTCACCGCCTCAGCCTCATCGCTCTCATCGGCCGATGCCTCCACGAGGGGCTGCTCGACGACGGACACATCTTCGTCGTCGTCACCCGCGTCGGCCACGACCTCGAGTTCCTCGGTCGGGACCTCCGCCTCCGGCGCGTCCGCGTCTGGCGCTTCTACGGCTAGCGCTTCTACGGCTGGCGCTTCTACGGCTGGCGCTTCTACGTCCGCCGTTTCTACGCGCTCCACCGCCTCGCTCGCCTCTTCCACGAACGGCAGCTCCGGCTCCGCCGAGCTCTCCTCCACGGCCGCGAGCGGCACCCGCGCCGCCAGCACGGCGATGCCGGTTTCCAGCGTGCCCTGCCGCAACGGCGAGAAGAGATGCAGCTCTTCGATGAGCTCAACCGGGACCGCCGCCACCACCGCACGCAGGAAGCGCTCAGTCACTTCGGAGACCGGCGCGTCGGCACGATCGGGGATCACCCGGACAGGCGCCGCCTCGAGCGCGGGGGAGTCCTGCGGGGCGGGCGACTGGTCGTCGGGAACGGCGGGAACCGGTGCGGTCATTGGAGCCTGTGCGGGTGAGACACGACGCCCGGTGGAGAACGACTACACCGGAACCTGTGAAAGATCACCGGCGCCC
>Ga0164292_10001648_pt1 | contig 18151 bp, 16 predicted proteins | sample GEODES117metaG_FD_111486 | JGI IMG/M metagenome (GOLD analysis project Ga0164292, IMG submission 111486) | Eutrophic lake water microbial communities from Lake Mendota, Wisconsin, USA - GEODES117 metaG | ecosystem: Environmental > Aquatic > Freshwater > Lake | place: USA: Lake Mendota...
ATTTCCCCATGCGCTTAGACCATGTCTCATATGTAACCTCCCATGATCAGCTCGCCGACACCGTTCAACGCCTTGGCGCTCGCCTCGGTAGCACCTTTGTTGATGGCGGAGTCCACCCACGCTTTGGCACTCGCAACTTCACAATGCCTCTTCAAAACGGCCAATACATCGAAGTTGTCTGCCCTCTAGATCACCCTGCAACAGAGCAAACCCCTTGGGGCAAAGCTGTTAGCAAGAAAGCACAAGAAGGCGGAGGCTGGCTCACTTGGGTTTTTGCTACTGAAGATATTTCAAAGGTTGAAGAGAAGTTTGGACGCAGCGCAATTGAAGGTCACCGCACACGCCCAGATGGAACCGATCTAAAGTGGAAGCAAATCGGAGTTAATGAGATTACCGATTCTCGCGAGCTTCCATTCTTTATCCAATGGTTAACCGCAGATCACCCATCACAAGATGGAAAAGCGGTTGCTGCAATTGAGAAAATTACGATTGCAGACACTGATCATTTGGCTGATTCTTGGTTTAAGTCAGAAATTCTTGCTGGCTTAAACGGTGCTGAGATTGAGTTTATTGATCCTTCAACCAATGAAGGTGAGTCGGGAATTGTTGCGGTGCACTTAACGACGCCTGCAGGATCTGTAGTTCTGGACTAATTTTGAGTGCAAAAAGCACTTCACAAGTTGGAGTGATGAGCTGTTCAGTTTAGGCGAATCCTTGAGGTCAAGTCTCGAATTGATACTACTGCTCATTGATGGGGAAGTTGTCAAATGAAAGTGCACAAGAATTGATAGACATCATCTTTGATGGAAGCAATCGAGACTCTTAAAGCCATAGATAATCTGCAACTACAAGGCGCTCCCGGTTGAAGTCAATTCATCAAACATCAAGAGTCGGCAAAGTAGTTGCGAAGATTCCAAAAGCGGAAATAAAGGGAGATTAAAGGCGAATCTCGGATTGGCTAAGAAACATTTGATCAGGTACTCTTTTCAATCCAGTTGAGGCTGCATGACTACCGCCAGCAATTACCACAGGTTAGTCATGGTGCACCGCAACTCTTATTGCAATTAGATCTTTTGAATTTTCTTAAATTCCCTAGGAGTGGGAGCTCGTGAATTGAACAGGCTTATACGATAATTGAACACCTAAGGGGAAATCTAACCTAGCAAGCAGTTTGGAGATTTATGTCTAGAGAATCCGCCATCCAAGCAGTCATCAGTGCATTTTTGGACGAAGAGAAATCTACTAGATTTATACCAGGAGAAACTTTTATCCCCCATGCAGGGAAAATCACTGGAGTGGCAGAAATTGCCAATTTGGTTGGTGCAGTATTGGACAATTGGTATACCGCAGGTCCTTATGCAGATAAATTTGAAAAAGGTTTACAGAAGTATTTTCAATTGCGATCAGCCACGCTTGTAAATAGTGGGTCGTCCGCAAATCTCAGCGCCATTTCAGCCCTAACCAGCAAAACGCTGGGTGATAGGAGAATTTCGCCCGGGGATGAAGTTATTACAGTTGCAGCTGGTTTCCCCACCACAGTCAATCCTGTTTTTCAAAATAAGGCTATTCCAGTTTTTGTTGACGTTGATATTCCTAGTTACAACATGAGTACAACAAATTTACAGAAAGCGCTTTCTGCGAAAACTAAGGCAGTGATGATTGCACACACACTGGGAAACCCGTTTCAGCTTAACGAAATTGTTGAATTTTGCAGAACAAATGATTTGTGGCTCATTGAAGATAATTGTGACGCACTTGGAAGTACTTATGATGGTAAGTTAACGGGAACTTTCGGGGACATTTCAACATTAAGTTTCTATCCCGCACATCACATAACGACCGGAGAAGGTGGGGCGGTGCTCACCAATAGCGCGCGTCTTAGAGTATTAATTGAAAGTTTTAGAGATTGGGGCAGAGATTGCTACTGTCTGCCGGGCAAAGACAACACTTGTTTCAAAAGATTTGACCAATTACATGGAGAATTACCTTTTGGCTACGATCACAAATTCGTTTACAGCCATATTGGATATAACCTCAAAATGACCGATCTCCAAGCAGCAATTGGTGTAGCCCAGCTAGATTCTATCGAAGGTTTTATTCATAAAAGAAAAACCAATTGGGAATATCTGCGGCAACACCTTGAATTTCTTGAGGACGTGTTCATCCTTCCTGAAAAAGAGACACTTTCTGATCCAAGCTGGTTTGGCTTTGCTCTTACTATACGCGAAGGTGCGTCATTGAGTAGAGATAAACTATTAAGATTTTTTGATATGAAACGTATTGGAACTCGATTGTTATTCGGCGGGAACTTAACAAAACAGCCTTCAATTTATGGGCAAGAATTCAGGGTAGTGGGAACGCTTACAAACACTGATAAGATAATGAATGACACTTTTTGGATTGGAACATGGCCAGGAATAGACCAAGAAAGGCTCGATTACATTTGTGAATGTTTTCTATACATTAGTGAGAATTTAGATCAATTCAAATAACTGTAACAAGAGAGCTCTTTACAGGTGGATTCATTACTAGCTTGTAGATAATGGATATCATAATTCGAAAAATCTCTAAATGGCTGCTTGTAAATTCTTTGTGTCATTTCTAAGTTTAGAAACATTATTGACAGAACGCTGAGTGATAATAATATCGTGAAGATATACACCAAAACCTGATTAAATTGTTGAAAGTAACTGCTCTTGTTTAAAACAGTTAGTTCGAGGACAGTACTAGTGAGTAAAGCAAAAACGGATAGAGTTATGAGAAGCATCAGATTAGTTAGATACTTCCTAATGTCACTCAAAAGAGCATCTAGAAAAAACTCGTACTTTAATGTGAAGTTGAAATTTGAATTTCCTTTGCTTCGTTTTTTTCTTTCATACGGAATGACAATGTCAGGAATACAAATTTCTAGTAAATCCATTCTAAAGAACGTTCGAATATTTGTGCTCAATAGAACAGATCTTCCCAATTCTGCGTCAATTAACCAAAAGTCAGTACTATTGGAAATAAGCTTCACTCTAGAAAAAAATCTTAATATCAAGTAGCCGAGGGAACGAACTAAGCCATCCACTAATCCCGAATTTCGTTTGACAATTTTTGTTGCAACATATTTAGCGCCAGATTGCCAATGTTCAAAAAGTATTGGAATCAATTCGAGGGGGTCTTGCATATCGGATTGATAAACTAATACTGCATCTCCTGTTGAGTGTACGATGCCAGTCCGAATCGACTGTTGTAGTCCTCGATTGTACTTATGACGTATTATCTGTATCCAATCTGACCGGTTTGCTAACTCTCGAAATAGTTTTGAACTCCCATCAAGACTATTATTATCAACAAAAACAACTTCGAGCTCCAAACCATTCTTTTGAAGAAGTGTTACTTTTAAATCTTCCAATTTCCTGATCAAAATAGGCAAATTAAGCACCTCATTGAAAGTGGGGATAATCAGGGAAACTCTTGAGTTTGAATTGCTCATGCTTAATTGTAAGCTACCAAAACGATGTTTGTAGTAATGTTGCGATATGGTAGCTATAAATTCAGATCTCCAATTAGTGATTCTAGCCGGGGGTAGAGGCGAGAGACTTGCCCCATTGACCGATTCAATTCCCAAGCCACTGATGGTCTTTCACGGCAAGACTTTCCTAGAGCATCAAATCGAATACTATTTTGCTAGAGGCTTTACCAAAATTTTAATACTCACCGGTTATAAATCGTTCTTGTTTCCCGCCTTGAAAAACGCTTTAAAAAATCGCCTGAAAGGTCTGCAGATCGAGATTATCCAACAAGACGAAAGTTATTCCACGGCACAACGTTTACTATCCGCTGGTTATTTACTCGCTGAAAACATCTGTCTGATTTATGGTGACACGCTGGTGAGGCTAAATCCTCAAGAGGAGTCGGGCCATTTTACAGAGATTGAAGAAAACAAGATTAAATTTGTAGCGTTTAGCGGTGCTGGCTATGGATCACAGAAGAATATAAAGTTTGATGACAACAGAGTTGTTTACCTCAAAAACAATTCATCTTCCAACACACATTTAAACCTTGGAGTTTTTTATGGTGCTTCAAAATCATTTCTAAATTGTATTAAACCGGGTTTAGATTTAGAAGAAGCACTCTTTAGTAACGCCAATATGGAGTGCACGTCGACTATTCAAAAATACTATTCACTGACTGATACTTCTAGATTAGCGCCGCTAGAGAGATACCTTGATCCAAATCGATATGTGGTCTTTCTAGATCGGGATGGAACTTTAAATGAGAAGGCTGAACGAGCAAGATACCTGATGGATCCTCTAGACTTTAAATGGAAAAAAAATGTTCGACAAGTTTTCAGACTCTTTCTTTTTCGTAAACTTGAGTTCTATATCATTACAAATCAGCCAGGAGTCGGCAAAGGCGTTTTGCAGAAGTCACAGGCTGACGCAATAAACAGTCATCTCTTTGAGTATACATTGAGAAGCAGGAATAGGTTGAAAGGAATTTTCGTTTGCTATCATGATTGGGATGACGGATGTTCTTGCAGAAAGCCAAAATCGGGATTAATCTACAAAGCCCAAGAAATTTTTGACATCAATTTCGACTCGGCCCTATATGTTGGCGACGACGATCGTGATTATTCTGCAAGCGTGAACGCAGGTGTAGAGTTTAAACGCGTAACTCCCCATGGTGGAAATTTAATTTTGATTGTGACAGGATGGGTGCTTAGGAAAAAACTAGCCTGAGCGATTGGAATAAGATTTGTGAAGACAATACTAGTTACGGGTGGCAGCGGTTTCGTTGGATCACACATTCTGGATAGCTTGGTTGAACGACGGGATACTCTTGGTGAGGATCTTCGAATTTTTGCTACAAGACGCTATCACTTATCCAGACGGGATAAAATTGAGCACTTAGAGTCGAAGGTCGAATGGATTGATTGCGACGTAACTGATCCGATTGCAGTTAACAAATGTATAAATCAAACAGACCCAGATGAGATTTTTCACATGGCTGCAGAAAGCTTTGTTTCGCCATCCTGGGACCACCCCAGCAGGTACATGTCTGTTAATTACAATGGGACACTTAACATTCTCGATGCCCTGCGAGCGAAAAAATCAAAAGCTCGAATTCTACTACCTGGGTCAGGAGAAGAGTACGGATTAGTTTCTTTAGAGAATTTGCCCATAACAGACCAAACGCCCCTGAACCCTGTAAACCCATATGCTGTAACAAAAATCGCTCAAGACTTGATTGGGTACGTATATTTTAAATCCTATGGAGTACAAGTAATCAGAGTTAGAACCTTCAATCATGAGGGCCCTAGAAGAGAGAGATATTTTGGAATTAGTTCTTATTGCTACCAATTAGCCAGGATTGAGCAATCACTACAACCTGCAGTAATTGAAGTGGGAGACACAAGCGATGAACGCAATTTTACGCATGTGAAGGACATTGTGAGGGCTTATACGCTGGCAATGAAGGATCTTCCAGCCGGGGATTTATATCTTATTGGATCAGATTCAATTGAGAATATTGATACTTTTAGCGGGGTTCTACAAAAATTAATTGCTAAATCTTCATACTCCGGGCAAATAGAGATAAGACAGGTTTCTAAATTTACTAGACCCACGACAGTTCCATATTTATTGACGCAATCAAAAATATTTGGCGAGATAACTGGTTGGGAAGTAAGTAAGAACCTAAATGATATTTTGGACGATGTTCTAAACTATTGGCGACAACGTATAAAAATCCATCCTGAAATCTAGGTTTTTATGAACTCTTTGCGAGCTGTTTTAACAAGGTCCCCCCTTAGGGTAAGTTTTATTGGAGGTGGAACCGATTTCCCAAAATTCTATTCGAAGTACTGTGGTGCTTTTATTTCAACCTCTATCAATCGTTACATCTATTCCATCGTAAAAGAACACAGTAAATCTTTTGAAGAGAATTATCGCCTTAACTATTCTGAAACAGAGCTTCATCAAGAGGTAAGTGAAATTAAGAATGGAATAGTTAGGGCAACCCTCAATAGGTTTGAAAATGAACACGAAGATAAAAAGAAACTATACATTGGCACGATTGGTGATCTTCGATCGAATTCGGGTTTGGGGTCATCCTCTGCATTTGCATGTTCCTTAGTAAAAGCTTTGAGTGTCTTTGATTCACGTAGCCTTACTACTGAAGAATTGGCAAATGAAGTTATTAGAATTGAACTTGAAGACCTAGAGAAACCTATAGGAATTCAAGATCAACTAGCATCCGCTTTTGGGGGGCTGAGAAGATTTGACATTTCTGACAATGGTGAAATTCAAAGTAAGGTTATCCAATTGTCAAGTTTAAAAAAACAAACTTTGAATAGCGTAATGTACTTAGTAGATACTCAGATTTACAGGAACGCTGATGACATAACTAAGCACCAACAGGCTCCGGACAGTAGCCAGGAGAAAATCTTACTGGAGTACCTTAAAGAAGTAGATCGTTTTGAAGAAGAAATTACAAGCGGAAGTGATGAAGGTTTCGATCTATTTCTAGGAGAATTCTTAAAAAAGCAATGGGAAAACAAAAAGAAGATATCTCCCTCTATTTCAAATCAACACCTTAATGAAATGTATGAGAAACTTCTAAAGTGCGGATTTCTTGGGGGGAAACTTACAGGCGCAGGGGGTGGAGGGTACTTCCTGATGATTGCCCCACTTATCAGAACACAAGAAATTGAGTACAAATTGATTCAGACTGGTTTTCAATTTGATCGACCTAGTCTTACCGAATCCGGAACCGAAGTATTGTCAAATAAATGAATTTAAAGAATGCTGTTATTGGGACATCCGAGAACCTTTCGCCAGATTTTCTTAAGGATTTAGTTTTTGGCTGTGCTGTAAACTTAGATAATAGAGGTGAGTTTTCTAGAGTATTTGATATTGAAGAGATAAAGAAAGTAGTTTGTGATTTTTCTTTAGCACAGGTCTCTTTCTCAAGAAGTTTCAAGAAAAATACCAGGCGGGGAATGCATGTGCAAGTAAAGCCATCAGAAGAGATAAAGGTGGTACGAGTTCTAAAGGGATCCCTTATTGATGTAATTATTGACACAAACTTAGATTCAATGAACTTTGGGGAATGGGCAATGTTTCACCTGGATGCCAAAATTGGAAATGGGCTAATTGTCCCATCTGGATTCGCGCACGGTATTCACACACTTGAGGATGAAACAGTTGTAGCCTATGGAATGAATGTAAAATTCGATTCGAGACGCGATAAGGCCATTAGTTCTAGTGACTTAGACTTGAATATTCCATGGGGCCACCCCGTTCATGTAATGTCAGAAAAGGATAGAAATGCGTTAAGTTGGAACGAGTTCAAAAAACTTCTACTTTAACTGTAACCGTAATTTTTGTGAAACAGAGTGCAAAATAGACATATGCACATCCTCTACTATCCCATAATTAGTGCTCTTTACCCAAATATAATCATTGACATATTCACAAACTCTAGGTGCTTCGAAACCTACTAACGCAAAAGTTCGAATATTTAAGCTTTGGGCAGTTTTTGCAGCAGAGATAATGTTTGGTGAGTTTCCACTGGAAGAAACAAGAATCACTAAATCTTTCGAGGAACAAATTGTGTTTATCTGGCTTGCATATATCTCAGAATAATCACTATCATTCGCATATGCTGTAATCGTGGCAACACTTGTAAGATCTATGCTCTTAATCTTCCCATTTTTACCTGACGCACCTTTTGTAAAGTCACAAATCGCATGTTGTGCAATTGATGCGGACCCCCCATTTCCAACAATGTAGATAAAACCGCCCTCTTGACTGACTTCAAAAACTAAATTTGTTAAAGAATCAATCATCTTTTCGGTCACAAATCCGAGAGTTAGAGCTAGTTCTGACCTATATTCCTCCCATGTCGCATGTGAATCCAACATCAATTCCCCCTAGTGTCACATTGCTTCCGAACCGTTACCTAATTGTAGGTGTGAATAGTTTTTTAGGCTCAAGGCTCGCAGAAGAAATTGAAAAGCTAGGTGATATTGAACTTTGGAAGACGCATAGATGTGATAATTTGGAATGCGCGCACGAAAAACTTAACACAATTTGTGTTGACAGCTTGGGAAATATCTTGACAAGCGTTAGAAGAATACCCGTCTTTAGAACTTGCTATTTACTATCGACGTACTATTCGAGAGAAGTCCTAGAAATACCAAAAATAGTAGGATGTAATGTTACATTTCTAGTCAACATATCTCAAAATCTAGGGGACAAAATCATTCGATTTGTCTACACTAACACTTACATCTGTCTCTTGGAGAACTATGCTAGCCACTACGCACAAGCTAAAAATCTATTCAGTGTCTTTCTAAAGGAATATTGTCTAATAAACTCGAAAGAATTCGTAGAACTCTTTGTTTTTGATGTTTGGGGCCAAGGGGACAATCGAATGAAAATCGTAAACCTCTTGCAAAATGCGACGCCTAATTCGAGATTAAAACTTTCACTTGGTGAACAGCTTCTCGCCCCAATTTCAGTTAGAGATGCAACACTAAATCTGTTGGAAGCTTCCGAGATGAAATTACAAGAACCTTATTCTTCATTTTCTATAAGGGGTCCTGAATGGATAACCTTGAGGGAAATAGATGCGATGTTTTGCTCTTTAACTGGAAAGCCAAGTAATTGTGAATTTGGGGCTAGAGAGTACAACGGTGACGAATTGTTTGAACCAATTAATGGAATTTCTAACCCTTTGGGGTTTTACGAGTTCAATACAGTGGGAAAAATTTTGTCAGATCTAATTGGCAATCAAGTGAAAGTGAATAGTCAATGAGGCTAGTCCACTTATTATTTCTGATAGTTCCTTTCGCCCCCTTTGTGGTAAATCATCATAGGAGCTATTTCACTAAGGTTTTTCATCTCTTATTTCTACTTTCCATCGGATCGGTACTTTTAGCCTGGCTACTTCTTTTTTTGAGTTGGGATCTTGCTGTAACTCTTTCGACTGTCGGCGAGATAGTCACTTTGATGATCATACAAAGAAGTAATCAATCGAATCCAAACATAGTCAAAGCGGCTAAATTTAGGATCGAAAAGTTAAGATTTGTATCAGCGATGTTTCTAATTAGTTCATCCAGTTTAGTCATATATTTACTTGCAGTGATCCAGCTAGGTGAGTGGACATGGGACGCATCTAATGTTCATCAACCCATTGCCTACGGCATCTTCCAAAATGAATCTATCAGAGATTTGCCACAAGTTAGTCCATGGCAAGGATTACCATCGTCTCCACATTTATATATGGCTATTTGGTTGCATATCTTTGCAAGTTCCTTCGTGACACAATTATCAATGTTGCCATTTATTTGTGTCTTTATTTATTTCTCAATCTCTTGGATTAACGAGCTTTACGCAGGAGACCGCATTAATGTTTATTCGAGAAACTATTTGTACCTGTCAGTTATTGTCTCACCCCCTTTGTTTTTTTCATTTGGGGCAACTTATATTGATTTCTATTCACAAGTGCTCCTACTCTTTCTAATTGCATTTGTCTACAAAAACTTACGCACTCCACAGATTAGCTATCTAGATATAGTTGGTATTGGAGTTATTTCTGCTGGAATTATTACCTCTAAATTGAGCACTTCTTATCAAATCGCTATACTTTTAATTGTTTTTGTGACTTTAATCGCAAGGACTAAAACAACCATTTTACAAAGAATGTCAAAAGTACTATTGCTCTTCACGGCAACAAGTTCGGGCACAGTCTATTTTGTTCGAAATTGGTTGGATTATGGCAATCCGTTTTATCCATATAAAGACGCCCTAAAAACTAACTTTGCCAATTCCCTTTTCACTTCATCTGAAATGCACGGTCTTCTTGTTGGCGCTGCCGCGCCTATGATTCAATCGGCCGGGACAATATATGGCGTATTTTGGAATCAGGTTGGGTCAATTGCCGTCTGGCTAGATCAGAATATAACGATATTGCTAGATACTCTTCAAGGCATAAGTCCTGTTAATTACCAATCTTTTGCCACGGGCTCTGTTTATGCATTAGATGCGAGAGTTACTGGGAATGGAATATTGATCCATATTGGTTTTGCAATAGTATTTTCAGTCCTTATCTATCGATTTTTCTGTGAAAATTGGAATCTCGAAGTTCATCTATTGTTGGCATTAATAGTGATGCTTTTGGTAGTCCCTGGACCAACATCTGGACGGTACAATTGGGCGGTTACATATTCATTTGTAATTATTGGCTCGACTCTTTTAGGGAATTTCAAAGTACACAAGATTCTTGGTTTGGCGGCCATTTTGACTGTTTTAGTCTCATTAGCTGGGACAGTAGCGTTTTCTAGTTTCTATCTAAATGAGAGTCGACCTTGGCATCAGTCGGTTAAGAATAGTTTTGATACCGGTTCCACCTTTGCGCTAATTAGTGGAGATCCGAAAGCATTTAATGAAAAATGCCCCACTGTAGGTGTAATAAGAGACTTACGAAATCAAAACACCTTTGCTTCAGGGTTCTGGATCAAAGGCCCTTGCACAAGAGTTAGCCGCTACTCTAAAGAGAGTTCTACGGACTATATTGCAATTGTCGAGAATGTGGACCCAGCAAGGCGACAACTTTGCTCAGAAAGTTTAGAAGGGCCCCAAATAAGACTAGCTGATCGATGGGGACAAAGTGCAATTATATTTGTGAGGGGAGAGTTTTTTAGTGAAATGAAAATGAAAGAGTGCTTTTATTGAGTCAATTATAAAGCTCTTTTATTCGATCCACAAAAGTATCTAAGATAGAAGATTTCTTAGTTCTTATCAAGTTTATTGAAGAGTGCTGCAAGGAATAATAAATGGCATTGGCCAGAGCTTTAGGAGTATTTGCCTCTGCAACAAAAGCAAGGTTTTGGGTGATCGCAGAACTTGCTTGCGATACCAACTCAGGATTTGATGACAATACAGTTCTCTTAGAGTTTTCAAGGCACCATGCAAGGATGCCAGATTGGCTCGCTTCTAAATAAGGCAAGACAACCACTCTTGCTGAGCTCAAAAGATTATAAATTTCGTCCTCTTCTAGCCAGTAATTTCGAATTTCGACACCACTGCTAAGCAATGCTTTTTTTGTACTACTTTTTATCATTCCTTCACCAGCCACAATGATTTTCTTATTACTGAAATCCAACTCACTTAGTGCCTTTGTAAATAATTCTAATCCTTTGTATTTTTTCATTCTGCCTAATAGGAGTAAATCGAACTGAAAAGACTCTCTCGTGGGATTGTGACTAAAATTAGGGGCGGGCAATGGAAGTTGAATTACTACTTTTTTTTGATACTTCTCCCGAATATACATAGTAGATTTGTTATTGAGCGAAATTGCGATATCGGTTCTTTTGATTGATAGATCTATAAAGAAATTTAATGGCCACACTTCTCCAGGATGACTCTTTGTGTCATGGATAACCCTGATCACCTTTTTGGCCAAGCTAAAGTTTGAATAGTGAAAAACATCTGTGATTGAAGACATTGGTATAAACAAACATTGACCAGTCGTTTGTTCGATTAAGGTGCGACGGTTACCGGGTTTCAAGAATCGAAAAATTTGTGTAAGTGGGTGACCCAAAGGGACTAAAACAAGGCGATCACCAAAAATCCTTTTTGCTAAATGCGTAAATTCATTTCTTTCATTAAGCACGATTTTTTCTAAAGAACCCATGGCCAACAACTTCTCAGCACAGTCAATTGTGAATCTAGCGCCACCCCCTTTTCTCCCAAGAAAAAGGACTGTGATTTTGGTCATTTATGTATACTACTACTGTCAGCTGAAACCTTCTAGGCAATCCAAGATAGGCTGACATTACTAGGAGAAAATTAATGTTTTATGATAAGTATCGGGCATACTTGAGAAGCTTACGACAGACCTTAAATACGATCAGTGCCAACGTAGGTAATGTGGCATCAAGTGACGTAATTTCCCGGGTTATTAGAATTTCACATCAAGATTCCGCTCATTTCATTTATGAGAACTGCGAGGTAGCTGTTTTGTGTTACTCGCGCGAAGAGTTATGGGACTTTGCACTGAAAAGTGTTAAGAACCCACAAGGCCTATTCTTAGAATTTGGTGTTGCTGATGGTTATTCACTGAATGTGATGGCTCCGAAGATTCCAGACGTTACGTTCTTTGGTTTCGATTCTTTTGAAGGTTTGCCAGAGGCGTGGCATGGAACAAACGGGTACCTTAAAGGTGCATTTGATCGCAAAGGCACATTACCTGATGTTCCCCAGAACGTTCGACTCATTAAAGGATGGTTTGAAGAGACTGTGCCAAGTTTCCAACCACTAAAAACCAACTTAAAAATTTCATTCATTCACTTAGATGCAGACATTTACTCCTCAACAAAAACAGTTTTAAATTTAGTTGGAGATAAATTATGTTCAGGTTCAATTATAGTATTTGACGAATATCATGGCTACCCAGGTTGGCAAAATGGTGAGAAAAGGGCCTGGGAAGAATATCTGATTACAACAAATTTAGAATACAAATTTATTGCCTTTTCTCAAATGCAAGCCGCGATAGAGATTATCTAATTTTGTGTTTACGTTTTTGATTTTCTTGGCGAAGAATTCGAGATTTTTTCCTAAGTTTTTGCGAAAAACTTTCAAGCAACTTTTTCCGGAGTTAACAAAAGAAATCTTGGGTAGGTTAATTCCCTTCGATTCTGATGAACAAAGTTTGTTATCGGGTGATCAATTAATCGCTTCTAGAGAGATATTGACAATGATGAGTAATCTTATCCCTAGAGATTTAATGGACTCTAGACTATTGGTTATCGGTCCAACTGACCCTTTGCAATCTGGGATTGCCTGGAATACAACCCGGCTGTTTGAAGAATTGTGCAAAAAAAGTCCAGCTTTACTTTTGCAATCGCCTAACTTCCGCAATTTAAATAAGAGTAAAAAAGTACGAGTAATCCCCTTTAGTATGATTAAGTTGTTGGAGCACCAAAAAGTGTTCCATAGATATTTAGTCGTTGTCGGAAATGGAAATCATTATTTAGATACGCTAACATATTTGTATGAAAGCAAAAAACGTCATGTAACTGTGTTACTTCATGATGTCAAAATTGAAGGCATAGATTTTCAACCCACGAGTGTTTCGATGAAGAAAGGAGCCACTAAGAAAGATCCGCTTGGGTTGTATAAACTTCCTCTGGACACCCGCAAGATTCTTGTTCACTCAGAATATGCAAAGAAACTAGTCGAATCTAATTTAGATCGGACTCCGATGCCGAAAGTAAAGGTTTTGAAAACAGGAGTTCCGCTTGATAGTCATAGAAAAGTTATGCGCGCAAAGCCCAAAAACTTAATAGTTGGCACGGCAGGCTTCTTTGATTTTTCTAAGAATCCCTTTGCGGTACTAGACTCTTTTGCAGAAGTTGCGAGAATAAGTCCTGATGTAAAATTTGATTGGGTGGGTGTATTGCCAGATAGACACAAGAAATTACTTCTAGAAAGGTGGAAATCGTTTGGTGTTCCAGAATCACAACTTAATTTCTACGGATATCTAGACGTTAATTCTTTCAGCAAGAAATTATCAACATGGACATGTGCTGTATCAATTCGAAGTTACTCAAATGGTGAAAGTTCAGGGGTGGTCGCTGAACTTGCCTGTGCGGGAACACCAGTAATAACAACTGATATAGGAAGCCTCTCAGAGTTACCTTCAGAGATTTTCAAGAAAGTCAAGAAGAGGGTTTCCCCAAAACATCTTGCAACATCAATTCTAGAATTGGTTAACTTAAAAGATGATGAATGGGGACAACTATCAGCAGCACTGCAGATATGGAGCAAGAGCCATAATTTTCCAGACTATTCCAGTGAAATTTTTAATGAATTGAACATGCGATGAAAACAGAGAGAAACCCCATAAAGTGTTAGTAAGTAAAACTCCATTGAGAGTTAGTTTTTTGGGTGGAGGATCAGATTATGAGAGTTACTTCAGACAATATAGAGGTGCTGTTTTTGGTATGACAATAAATTCGTTCGTCTACACATCACTTTTGGAACTGAACGATATATCCAAGGAAAACTATCGATTTACATACAGGAAGACAGAAAGCGTTTTGTCACCAAGCGAAATTGAACATCCGGTGGTGAGGGAAGTTCTAACATCAATGATGATCTCTGAAAAGCTAAATATTGCCACCATGTCGAATGTCCCCGGTGGTACAGGCTTGGGGAGTTCGTCTGCTTTCACGGTCGGTCTTATCAATCTAATCAATGGCTTTCAAAGACAACATTTAGATCCTGGGGAACTTGCAGAATTAGCAATAAAAATTGAGCGCACGGTTTTGAAGGAGCCTGGTGGTCTACAAGATCAGATATTTGCTGCATATGGCGGTGTAAATGTCATTGAGTTTAGTGCCGATAAGTACTCAGTACGTAAATTAACCATTCGGGAAGATGTTATCGGTGAAATCTCTGAGCATTTCGCATTAATCCCAGTCGCAGAGGTTCGTTCTTCCTCTGAATTCGCCGCAAAGACTGAACAAAACTTGAAGAACAATCTAAAATTTAGAAATAATATGTCTGATGATATTGATTTTCTTTTGAAAGAAACTTCAGGCGATCGAAGTTTTGACACATGTGGTGAATTATTCGAATTTATTAGTAGGTGTCTGAATAGATCTTGGGAAACTAAGAAAATCATTTATTCACCTTCCGAACTTAGACTATTTGAAGAAGTGGAAAACAGAGTTATTGGATTAGGTGCTTCCGCTTTCAAAATTTGTGGAGCAGGCGCTTCAGGTTTTTTATTTGCGGCTTTTCCGCAGAAAATTCAGAGTGATGTAAATTTCAGGGCAGAGCATCCCGAATGGATTTTCCCCAAAATTGAGGTTAAGGGTTCCACGTTATCGGAAATTTAGTTGAAAACTGCATTTCAAGACTTTTTACTTGGTAGAGTATTAGCATGCTTACGCCACATAATTTTGAAACAGATATTGAAACACTTGTCCAAAATTTTCGAAATCTTGCGCTCAAACAGGAAACCTTCAATATTGAGGGCTTGTCTAAACTCTCACTGGATATTGTTGAGGTATTTAACAATGGAGGAAAGATTGCTTTTATGGGAAATGGTGGAAGTGCGGCAGAAGCGATGCATCTCGCCGCAGAGTTCACAGGTAAGTGTGTTGTCAACCATAAACCACTACCCGCTATTTGCTTAAATGAATCTCAAAGCAGTTTAACGGCAATAGCAAATGATTTCGGAAATGAGTATGTTTTCTCAAGACAAGTTGATGCACATTTGAAGGCTGGTGACCTCTTGATTGGTTTATCAACTTCGGGTAGATCTAAGAATATTCTGAATGCATTGGATACAGCTAGCGACAGATTGATACGTTCTATGATTTGGATGGGGGATTTTGAATTTGAAAGTCCCAAATATGAATCGTGGAAAGTACCATCTAAGTCCACACCTCGTATTCAAGAAATTCATTTGGCTTGGGGACATATTCTTGCAGAGATTGTTGAGAGAGAATTTGTCGAGCAAAAGGATATTAAAACTCGTTTAATTGAAAATTCCTAGCACTGACCTGAAAATTCAATGTCTTTGAATCGGTGGCTTGGGCCGGGATCGAACCGGCGACCTAACGATTTTCAGTCGTTCGCTCGTACCAACTGAGCTACCAAGCCAAACAAGGTTCTGATATCGGCCTTAAACAAGTACGACACCAAAACCTTTGCGACCCGGACGGGACTCGAACCCGTGTTACCGCCGTGAAAGGGCGATGTCCTAGGCCCCTAGACGATGGGGACGTTCTAAGGCTTGGCAATCTAATGGTGAAAAGCGGGTGATCAAATCTGATTTCTTGACTCAAATTCGTACAAAGTTTTTAGGTTTAATATGTTTAACTATATCTAATCTATGTGATGAGACCCTAAACATCTTTAGCCCAATGTACAATTCTGGATCTATTATATTAGTTAAGCATTTGGTCTACAGGAAGTTAAATCCTGCTCACTTAATGAAGCAGTGTTAACAACTTTGAATAGAACCGAAATAAAACCAACAAACCCGAATTTGTAGATCAAAACTATTCTTGTATTTCTATATTCCGAGAATAACCTTCATTAGACGGTAAGTTTCTTCTAGCGGGAAGTACAGTTCTTGATCACGTTCTTTCTTCTTTTGGGAGAGTTCTCTGAGTAATTGATGATCAAGCAGATTTGAACTAAATGGAGGCGGTATCTGAATCAAGTACTTTTTCAAGTCCAATGGGAAACGATTTTTTGCGAAGTCCTTCAACACAATCACGCTTGATCCAAATGAAACTCCCAATTGGGCAACTCCGCTAAATGCATTTGTGATAACAATTCCTTCAAATGATGTAAGGATTTCCTCGGCTCTAATTCTTGGGTCAATGATTTCTACACCCAGGGATTGAAGGTTTTCCCTAAATTGTATATCACCGGGAACAGATACTGGTTTCAACGCTATATCCTTATTTCCTAAAAACGGGAATTTTAGTAAGAACTCTTCTGGACTATGAGAAAATCTGTAATAGTCCCATTCCGACACAAAAAAAATAGCTTGAAACACGAAATTTGTACTCAAAGGATTGACTGGCAAAGGTAGTTTCACGACAGGGTTATTGCTAGTCAGAGCGTCGTAGTTATCAGGAAAGTGTAGACAGAATAAATCATAATCATTTGCAAAAAAACGTTCAGACGACTTGTACTCCTCAATTATGTCATGACTGACGTATACTATTTTATACCAATTCGCCAGATTCCTTAAAGTAGCAATAGACAAACTGTAAGCCCCATACTCCCTTTGTGGTTGTGATTTTCTAGGAAAATAAGGGTGAGCTGAGGTCAGCAGAATTTTTGTGCCAGGGACTCTACTAAGTATTGATTTAATTTCATCTTCGGGCATATTTGCGATGACCACATAAGGAATCTGTCTACTGTGGAAAAAATCTTCGAATTGCTTTAGAGAATACTCTCCATAAAAGCCATACAAGAAATAGATGACGTTTCTCTCCATACTTTTATCTACACTCACTTTTCGCCAAGACAAGAGCGAATCGTTTCTTTAGTGTATGTTTTAAACTCAGACGCCAGTAGTCAAAAGGCTTACCTTCAACATTAAGTGTCTGAGTCTCAAGTTTCTTATGAAGAGACCTAATTATCACTAATTCATACCCTGCAGAATGCAATTTACGACGTAAAGTCTGTTCAAGGCTTGCTTGGCTGAGAGTGTACGCTTTAGTCGCACCACTTTTTAAAGGTAAATTCTTTATGGTTAAATTATGGATCCCAAACTCGATCTGCCTTCCGTCAGGAGCGACAACCGTTTTTTGAGCGGAAAATCTAAGTTTAAAGACATTAACTCCAGGCTTAAGTCTAACTCTGAAGTGACTTTCTCCGATTTCCTTTGAAGATACTGCATGAGTTTGGTCACTAGTTAGCTCAAAAGGTATCTCATTCAAACTTGAATCCTTAAGTGATAAAGACAATTGCATAGAACGCGACAAATATGATCGATAAACTATATTGAATTCGACTTCTTTATTAGTTACTGCTTCCTGATGATTCGAAGAGTTCCAAATCCAAGAACTATTGTCGGATAAAGTACCTTCGAGATAAGAAAAGTACTCATCAAATACAACCTCTAGAGGGGGTAATTTTGTAACGAAGACAGTGGTGTCCCGACCAATGCTTCTCAGGAAACCTAAATCCTCTAATTCGCACAACTTCTCAATTGGAAGGGTGCGTAGAAAAAGTAGATGGCTTTTTTTTAGGCCCAAAAACCGCTCCGTCATTTTTTTTTCATTAGGAAACCGAGTAGTGGCAAGTATCTTTCCAAATTTCACATTTCAAGAGTAGTGATTTTTTCGCCTTGTGGTAAACAATAAGATGCATTTTTCTATTTTATTTGTTCAATGGTTACTCATAAGGCTTCTGAATTCGAAGCGAAGGAATCGCATTCAGTAAATACGGACAATTCGAATTCGCAACTCGGCTTTGAAAATTCTAAGGAGTTCACTTCTACCGTGGCTTGGGCCGGGATCGAACCGGCGACCTAACGATTTTCAGTCGTTCGCTCGTACCAACTGAGCTACCAAGCCAACAAAGATCTTGCTAGTAGTTGCCCACCAGTACGTATGGCACAC
>Ga0164292_10001649_pt1 | contig 18149 bp, 20 predicted proteins | sample GEODES117metaG_FD_111486 | JGI IMG/M metagenome (GOLD analysis project Ga0164292, IMG submission 111486) | Eutrophic lake water microbial communities from Lake Mendota, Wisconsin, USA - GEODES117 metaG | ecosystem: Environmental > Aquatic > Freshwater > Lake | place: USA: Lake Mendota...
CCTGACCATATATCATAAAACATACAAGGAGTTGCTCCTGTAAATCCATTAGGTACAATTACTTCATAAACTCCCCTTGTTCTTAAACAAGTTGATAAAGTCGCCATACCAGGAACCGCATCACCATTTCGGTCTTCAATTCTAACAACAGGGTCAGAATCTAAATTGACAAAATCACCATTTTGATAGATGTATAAATATAATCTGTTTGTTTGGTTTTTTAAGAATATGTTACGGTCGTCTTTAATTAAGTCGTCGTAAGTTGTTTGAAGGAATGGTTGGTAAAATGTTTGGGTATGTCTTGAAAAGAATGCCACACTATAACTGTCAGTTAAACCTGTGATATTTTCAATTTGTGGCAAGTATGCAACTCCCCAACCAGTAACTCCAGTTATTGAACCATTTAATATACCGTTAATTTCATTGGACATATCCATCAATAAATCTTCATTACCAAGTTCAAAGTGTTGTCTTGCAACAATTGTTAAACCTGAGAAATTTACGGTACCTTCATTCTTGTTATTATAAACCCCTGGTTGAGACCAATTGTTAATGGTGGTAGTTTGATACCAATTTGATGGTCGAGTCGAGTACGCACGACTATCTACGTATGTAAGAGGTGTTGAACCTCCGTTGGCACTATTCTTTGTTAGATTAAAATCATTATAATCATATCCGACTCCTTCATCCCATGTTTGAGGGTTTCCTGTTGTTCCTGAAGTTTTTGGGATTCTAAATAAAACTAAATCAAATGATGTTGCTCTTCTTCTTTCGTTTGACATGAATGTATTTAATAATTCATTATCAAATGATGAGGTATTTGTCATTTGTAAGACGTGAGTCATCCCTGTTGTACACCCTGTAGAAACAACACCTGTTGCAATGTTCTCTATTAACAAATCTAAATCCAAATCAAATAGGAAACGAGTGTAACCATAATTTGGGATTATGTAATCTGACGTACCAAAATTTAATTCAACAACAGGGTTTCTACCCGTATTGACATATGAATTTGAAATGATGGTATTGTTCTTATCTATGTACGACCTTAAAATTGACATTAATTGTTTTAATATAAATATTAGTTAAGTCTAATATTTGCATTAAGAATTTTTGTGTAGGCGTTTTGCATTTCCGTTAATATATCTGTGACAGTTGCGCCGTCTTGAGTTACAGGGACTGGAGGTAAACCAGGGTATGCGTGAGTATGGGTAATTAAGAATCTAACAATCAAGTTAATTAATTCTAAAAGTTCTTCCCCTCTAACTAAACTTGATGTTTTTGGTAATATTTCATCAATAAATTGGTCTAATGAAATTCCATATAATGTGTCATCAAAATTAATTTTACCTTTACCAGGAATTGCTGACGTATGAGATAACAAATATAAAGTATCCGCACCAACCGCACCATATGTTGTTTGAATTGACTTGTATGCCTCCTGTGGTACAACAGTTCTTTTGAACTTCATTGGTTTTCCAACTTTATTCTTAGCATAGATTAAACCATAACCACCTTTTTTAAGGGCGGGGTATAATTTAATTTGATTAAAAATGTCCCGAATATTATTAGTGGCATCAATCGATTCTTGATTTGTTATTGAAGTTGGAGGAAATATTATTGTACCTGATAATTGTGTATATTCAGGTAATATTACGTCCTCAATTTTAAGTCCAAGTAACTTATTAGTGATTTGATTTATTGCGGATTGATATGTTTTTTTTGCATCAATTTCAGGACCATCATCACTACTTGTAGCAACTATTTGACCTGTCGCAGTGTCAATGACTCTAAGACTAATATTACAAATACCCCCAAAACAATTTTTTGTACCAACTGATGAATAATTTTGATTATATTGAAATATTGGTGCACTTGCAGGCGTTAAATAAGAATAAGTTAATGCATTTGGTCTGTAAAATATTGGGAAATTATTTTGTTCGCTCGAAAACAATTGTATTCCTGACTTTGTTTTTGTTTTTTGATTACAATCCTTAATAAAATTATTAATAAATTTAATTGATTTAGTTTTTGTTAATAAACTAAAAGTTTCTGCTGCAACTAGTGACTTTAAACTTTCTTTAACTTCAGTACCAACTGTTAAATTTGTTGAGTTTGTAGACAAGTCAGGTTTTAATTGATAAAGATAAACAGAACCCGTAAAATTATCTTGAGTATTTTCAGGGTTTGTAATGACCCATTCAATTAAATAGTTAACCTGAACCACGGTTTCAATTGCCTCATTTACAATTTTATTTGGTAATGGTATTTTTGATTGATTAAATCTTGAGAGTTGTAAAAATCCTCGTTGTTGATTTGCAACAGGTGGAACATTTGGTATTAATTCAGTACCTTTAAATTTACCCGCTCTAAGTAATACCGTATCTTGTTTTGTAATAACATCGGCACTTCCCCTACCTAAAATGGCGTTATCGCCTGGCTCGGGAAATACTCCTTTATGAATTTCTTTGTCGGTATAAGTACCATCTTGGTTTTTTAAAGGTTTTGGGTTTGTTAATTGTGTTCCTGTACCTGTAAATTTATTACCGCCAACATAGTATTCAAAATTTGTTGATGTTGGACTTGAAAATGTATTTTGAATGTAATATTGGTTTTGGTATTTAAACTCTTTATTTACATAAAGTACTTGAGCCATTTCATCTTTCTTTGGTACTTGATACATGAAATATGGCATAAGAGGACTAAAGACAAAAGGGTCTCTTGTTGTCCAAATATCTTTTTCTTCATTCCAAGGTGGGTCAGTAATTGACTTGACTATGTCGTTATAATTATCAATTAAAAGTTTTGCTCTAATCCTACCCAACATCATTGGGTCTTGATTACTAATTACTTGTACTTGAAAAAATATTGTATTATCATCCATTATTTTCTAGATTGAAACTCTTTAAGAGTATTATTATATAATTCTTCAAGTTTATCCAAATACATTGTTAAATTAATAATGTTTTCTTTGGTTAACTCAAAATCAGTGGTTAAAATATCCATAGCCTCAATTAATTTTGAATTAGGTTGTTCTTTCAAATTATTTTGTAAATTTACAATATTTTCAAATTCTTCTTTTTTCATATTACGTATAAACTCCACTAACTTTAACAGGTACTCCGTCAGCACTAAATGCAACTAGCTGTACTTTACCATTTTGTGATTTTTCTTTTTCTGCTCCTTTATTTTCTGATAAATTAAATAATAACATTAAATTTGGCGAACCATCAGGTAAAGTACCTGTTGGTATTCCAAGTTTTTGTAATTCTTCTATTGTATTAATAGTTGACCTTTCAGCTGATGTTCCGGGTAAAAAGTCTGCCAACAATAATAATGCGTTTGGTATTTTTGAACCTGGAGGTGCTAAACTACTTAATAAATTTAGTATTTTTAAAATATCGTCAACTAAAGATTTACATTTTCGATAATCATCAACACCCTTTACAACCTGTTGAAGAATTAATGCAATATTAACTAATCTTTGAACTGTTAAATATTTTTTTTCTAATCTTCCTTTTGCAATATCGGTAATAACTGGTTTTAAAAGATTGATTAAATCTTTTTTTAATATTTGAAAAAGTTGTTCTATAAAAATTGAACCGACCCTTGATGTGACTTGAATATTAAAAGTTTTGAACGTTTTAGCAAAATCAACTTGATTATTAATGATATTATTAACACTACCATTAATTGTATTTGCACTTTGAGTATATGTGTTTGCGGATGTAACTGCTTGGTTATAAACATTTGTCCCTTGACTTTCAAGTACTTGTAATAAGACAAAAATTGGAAATAAAACTTTTGGACTTAAAATTGAACCAGCGACCGCCAATGGGATTTGGTTAATAAATTCTTGATTTAAAATTTGACCATCAAAATTTGTTGGTAAAAAAACTTTCCAATCAGGATTCTCAGTTAATGTGTTAGTAATATCAATAATATTTTGAACTTGTTCTTCGGTTGACAAATCTTCTTTATCTAAACCCAATTAATTCGTCAATTATTGTTTCATAATCAACAGGTACTTGTACATTATCACAATCAATAAGTTCCATAATACCATTTTGGATATTATTTATTCTTATATCAATATTTCTTAAATCAACTTCTGTTGCCTCAAAAAATGTTTCATCAACACCATCTAATTCTGCAATTTTTGAAATGCCACTAACATCAATTTCTCTTCTTGAATCAAAACAAAGACCTAATATTCTTTGAAGAATTATTAAAAATTTTGATTGTTCTGTAATCTCTTCGCTACCCAAGTTTGCTTTAATATCAATTGCACCTGAAACAATATTCATTAGTGTTGCAGTAAAATCGACAGTATCTATTAATTTAATTGTACCGTAATAATCTTGTAATAAATCTATTACTTTATTTACGGTACCTCCAGTTACTGTTGATGTAGCATTTACTTTTGATATTAATGCAACTCTATAACACGCTTGGTCAACCCCAAATTGGTTTGTTGGACTATATTGAAAATCAAATAAATCTTGACCTGAAACACCTTGATAATATTTACCATATTCACCCTTATATGATTTTGAAAAATTTGAACCAGTTAATCTTTGATTAAATTCTTTATTCATTGGAAATGGTCTTATACCTCCATAAGGTAAGAAATTACCCGTTTGTACGTTAGGTGTTTGTTTTTCATATATTACTTTACCAACTCTTGAAGTTGTGGATATTTTTAATATACTAGCGATATCCATCGATTGAATGGGTACGTATATTCCTTGTCCTACAGGTAAAGTTTCTAAAGGATTAGCATCTAAATCTGTTGAAGTAACTCCTTGAAATGTTTGTTCTTGCGAACAACCTAAAGCCTTTAAAGCTTCTTCACTAATAATTTTTTTAATATCTGGTTCAATTTTAGTTACAGTTTCTAATAATTTTTTCTTAAGATATTTTGAAGTTTCTGAGCCAGAACCATTGGCTAATTTAAGTAAATTAAATAATTGGTCAAACGTTGTTGGTTGATTTCTTAAATATCGTTTTTGTTGGTCAGCAACTTTATTTAATTGTGATGCGACATCTGGTATTGCAGGTGATTGTGAATTTCCAGCACTACTTTTTAATTTTTTCGAAGATTTAGAAACCTCAGTATAATTTTTAATTGAACTGATTTTACTTTGGGAAGAATCGTATCCTTCCGATAAATCAACAATTGTTCCCATATTATTTCATTTTGTACGATTGTTCATCGTTAGAAACATCTTTATCAATTAGATTTTGAATTAAGTCATCATCCAAATCTGCAAGCGAAAATGATTCGGTATTGTTATTATTTGATTTTTCCCAAATACCCGATTGTAATTTTGATAAACTAATTTTTTTCTCAACACAATCATTAACTATTTTTTGTTGTTTTTCAATAACAGGTCCAATTGTCGTCATGTCTTCAGGGTCTTTTAACATTGTCAACATTTTATTTTGAATCCTTATTGCTGTCTGTCTTTGTTCTACAAGTTCATTATATATTTCTTGCATTAAAGATAATATTGAATCTTTAGTAAAATTAATTTCTTTACGTTGTGGTCTTGGCATATCTATAAATACTTTTTAATCAGTTTTCATTTTTGAATGAATCAAAATATATAATTTTTTAAATCTTTTGATTGAACTTCTAATTTCTTTTGTACTGAGATTTGTCATTTCCCTTAAAGATAAAAGGATAACATTTTTATTAAATTTGTTATTATCTGCCCCTGAAAATATTGATTCATAATTTTCAAATAAATCTATTAAAGCATAACCTAATTTTCTTTCATTGTCGTTTAAATTTTCATTTTCAATAAAATCTCGTAGTTCACTTAAATATTTTGAAATAATTACGGTAGTATCAATCTCTTCCTCATCAATACGATACATCATGTCAGGTCTTTCTTCAATACTTTGAGACATATCCTCATAAGAAACTTTTCGATTAGTTTCCTTTTGGTCTTTAATGATTTGACCCATTAAATAATTTTTACAGATAGTTCCAAAATATGAATAAGCCTTTTTTTCTTTTGCAGGTTTAAATTTATCAACCTTTGTCATTAAAAAAGAATGTGTGTCGCAATGAATTTCAACAAAATCCATATCTTTACGATATAATTTATATCGTCGTATGATTGATGAAATCATCTTATCTAAAGGCCCTCGTAAATATTCGTTATATATTTTGTTTTTTTCTTCAGAAGTTTCAGCTAGTAAAAAACTTCTAACAGCATCTTCCTCTCTAACATCAAAATAATTTACATTTACCGTTTTTCTACCTCTTTTTTTGGATGAAACATCTTCTGTTGTTGCAGATAGAGTTTCTAACATTATACATTTTCCGATTGATATTTTATGTTTCTATCTTCAATAAAGAAAAATTCTTTTTTTGCCGTTTGAATCCAAAACTTAACCTCATCTTCAATCATTTTTTCTTCACCAAATTTATAATTCCAAAAAATAGAACCTTCTCTTAAATTGGTATGTTTGTAACCAAGTTTTGGTATTGTCATAATAGATACAGAGTTATAAGTTAATCTTAATAAAAACTCATAAATAAATGTTAATTTAATTGATGGTTTAAACCCTCCAAAATCTTCAATAACCGATTTTTTAATTACAGAACCTGCAGTTTGAAAGTTTTGATAATCTTGTAATGTTTCATTTGTTAAAAATCCCATTTCTTGAGTGAAATTTGCGGCAAAGGTTGCTTCATTTGTAAATCCTGCAAATATTCCTTTTTCGTCAGTTTCAACTACAACTGGTAAGAATATTTGTGCCTTTGGATATGCGTCGATATACTTCGCAACATTTTTAAACCAAATAGATGAATATTCATCATCAAATTCAAATAACGATATCCAAGAACCTTTTGAGTTTTTAACACCATAATTAACTTGTTCACAATAATTAGGGGTTTTATCCCATAATAACTTTGTAACATTTAAATCTCCAAAATCATAACCGTTTAAAAATTCAACTAAAGATTCTTCTGAAGTGTGAACGATTAATAATTCTTCAATTCCAACTGTTTGTGAATTGATTGATGCGATTGCTTTTTCAAAATACTCATCAAAATTTCTTGCTTTTGATGATTTAATTGGTAATATAACGGATATTGGTAATGTAGTATTCATATTATTCTTCGGTTTTAGAAATTTGTTCTTCAAATGAATTTGCTCTTACGTTTAAATAGTCACCAAATAAAGTTGTAACGTTAGTATCAAATTCTTGTTTATTTGTATAGTTTTCAACAGTTTTTTTCATACTGTCATAAAGTTCAGGTTTGATATTATCTTCTAACCAATTTTGTATAAAATCGGCAATAAAATCACACATTAATGTTGGATTAGTAACCCAAACACCATTATTCTCATTCATCCATTCAGGTTGAATGTATGGTACTTTACCAATCACAGGTACTCCTGATGCCATAGATTCCAATGGGAATGTACCAAACCCACTTTGTTCGTCCATCCAAACACTAACAAAACATTCTCTCAACGAATTTCCAAACTCTATTTCAGAAAGACCTCTTAAATCTCTAAATGTGAACCATCTGTATTGAGGGAATTTTAAGTAAAACGTTTTAATAATATTAATTGTGTCTGATTGTTCTTTAGTATGTACACCAATAATAGGCATTGGTGGTAAATTTTTTGGGTAAAAATTTTCAGTAATTAAAGGTTTTAAAATATCAAAACTACATTGTCTCATTACAGATTCAATATATTCTTGTTGTTTTTGAGTTGTAGTAATACATTTTAAAAATCCGTATTGAGACCAACTCTGACCTGGTTGTAATGTTTCAACAATGTGAGAATAATTTTGAGTCAATACAATTTTACCGCAAGGTAAATTTTTAATTTGTTCCATAATGTACCCAAAAAGTTCTGGAATTACAATAAAATCTTCAGGTGAAATTTCTAAATTTTGACCTTCAATTGATTTATGTGGGATTGACATATACTCTTCATCCATCCAAGCGACTACACCTGCGTAGTCATTTTTTTCGTGAAGAATAATAGGATTAAATCCTGAATCTAAAAGAGTTTTTGCCATTTGATAGATTAATCTAACAGATGCTTTTGCGTTCCCTTTAGTGTCTTGAACTAAGAAATAAATTCTTGATTTTTTATCTCTTAAATTTTTAATTGATTCTGTTACTTTTTCGTTTAACGATGCGTCCATATTAATAGTGATTTATAAGTTTTTTATTTAATAAGCTATTGAACGATAATCTAAATGGTATACTAGTATTGTTACTTGATTTCATACCTAATTTTTCGTCAATTTCTTCATGTTCTGTTAAAATGGTATCCATTAACATTTTTACCATTTCAAATTTTATTATATTTACTTTCATGTCTGTTGAACCTGAAAATTCATCATCTTCAATATCTTCACCAGGTTTAATTGACATGTCTAAATATTCTTCGATTTTATCTAAATCAAAATAGTAATTTTCTCCTAATACCTTAATCATATAGTTCTGTTATTTTTGTTTTTAAATCCTTTAGGGTTGTTATTGTATGTTCAACATTAATATTTTGGTTATATAATGTTTCATATTTTATAACAGTTTTACCTTTTGGGTGATTTAATAATAGTGTAGGATTTGCTGTAAGTAAAACATCTATTGAATCCCAAAGTGAATTAATTGTCGATTCACTATAAAATTTAACGGTTTCAACTAAACAACCAAATTTTGAAATGAAAAATAAAGACGCTGGTTTTGATTTACCCATTTCATCAGAAACAATTAAAATATCATGAAAATCTCTCATATCTAAATAAAACTCATTAAAATCCATCATACTAGAATGTTCAACTGAACCCGCATGACCAAATATTTCCATAGTATGTTCTTTATATAAAAAATTATATAATTCGTCTTCATCTTTAAATTTAAGATGTTTTGATATATCTAAACTTGTTAAATCTGAAATTACTTCATATTCAGATTTTTCCTCGTCTTCTTTAAAGGGATTTTCAAGATACCATTTTTCATACTCTTGTTGTATTTTTTTTAAAGTATCTCTTAATACTCCGTTTAATTCTATCGCAATTTTCATTCTGTCTCGTTATCGTATTTGTCCAAAATCTTACTAATCAAAGGATTTCTAACAATGTCTTTTTTATCTTTAAATTCAAAAGTTGAAATGTGATTAGAGTCTCTAAACTTTTCAATGGCGTCCCATAGCCCACTGTGTGTTTTGTTTTTATATCTATCAGATTGTTCAACATCTCCTGAAATAAAGAACTTACTATTAAATCCAATCCTTGTTAATAAAAGTTTCATCTGACTTGGTGTTGCATTTTGACCTTCTTCAAATATTAATATTGAATTGTCGATATTCATACCCCTCATAAACGCCAAAGCAAAAACTTCAATGACTTCAAGTTCTTTTAATTTTTCCCTCATTTCTTTTCCAATAATTTTATTTAATAGATAGTATGATGGAAAAATATATGGGTCTAATTTTTCTTCTACGTTACCAGGTAAACTACCTAATTTTTCTTCAGCTTCAACCGCAGGTCTTACAATAATAATTTTTTCGTAAGGTGTACTTGGGTCTGATAATAAATCAACTGCAGCCTTCATTGTGATATAACTTTTACCAACACCTGCGGGTCCTGAACAAATAGTTACCTCGCTTGAAGTTAAAACGTCATAATAATTTTTTTGGGTTTGTGTTAAAAATTTTTCTTTTGTTTTTCTTTTTATAATTGAACATATAATTTCTTTTTTTGTTCTTGTACTTTTTTCGTCTGTTAATGGTGTTGGTGTTGGTAATTTTCTACTTGGTTTTGTTGCCATTATTTAATATTAGTGTAATAGTTTATTTAAATTTGTTTTTCATATTAATATTTTAGTAAAATATCACAAACTCTATCAATATCTTCTTTTGTCATTTTATCATGATTTGGAACATATATTCCTCTTTCATCTATAATTGTACATTTAGGTAATTTATTTTCTCCGTATAATTTTTTGTAAAATGGTTGAGTTCCCATTGAACCTGAAATTAATGGTCGACATACAATGTTGTTCTCAGTTAATTCTTTTATTAGTTTTTCTTTATCCTCAATAGTTTTGGTTATAAACGGGATTGCGAAATTTGAAGTATAACTATCATCAAAAGTTTTTGGAAACCATGTTTTACTTTCTAACTTAGATTTGTAGTATAGGAAATTTTCATAACGATTATTAATCATTCCATCTACTTTATCTAATTGTTTAATTCCAATTTGAGCTTGCAAATCTGTACTTCTTAAATTAAAACCTGGAACATAGAATGTATATAATGCCGAAAAATCATTCACATCCCATTCTTTTCTTAATTCTTGTTGTTTTTCCAAAGATAAGTCTCTATCCCATCCGTGACTTCTAAGTTGCAACAAAGTGTTGTAAATCTCTTCATCGTTAGTCGAAATAACCCCACCCTCAATTGTAGACATTGTGTGTCCAAAATAAGTTGAGAATGATGACATCAATCCAAAGTTACCAAGTTTGGTTCCCTTAAATTTAGTTCCCTGTGACTCACAATTATCTTCAAGTAAGATTACATCATACTTTTTACATAACTGAACAATAGAATCCATATCGGGAGATAATCCTAATACAGAAACCAAAAGTAATACTGACGGTTGTTCGGTTTTAAACACTTCTTCAAGATGTGTTAAATCTACCGATAAGTTATCCAAATTACAATCAATTAATAATGGTTTCATATCAAACTGAAGTACGGGTGCCAAGTCTGTTGCCCAACATAAGGTAGGAACACAAACTTTATTGTTTTTCATTTTGTTAAGAATTTTCAATGCGTACAACATAAGTAAGTTTGCTGACGACCCTGAATTGACAAATACAGAATATTTTGACCCTAACCATTGAGACCATTTATTTTCAAATTCAATTGTTTTAGACCCTTTAGTTAATTTTGGATAAGTTTTTAACCAGTCAATTAAATTATCAATGTCTTGGTTATTGATTGTATCTTGAATTAAATCAATTCTTTTCATTTTCTAAGTGTTTTATAATTGTTAATAACCCATTCAATGGTTTCAATAATTCCTTGTTCTAAGTTAATATATTGGTAATCTTCAGGAATATCCGATTTTGCGGGTTTTCTAAACTGACCTCTTGGTTTTGTTTCATCAAAAATTAATTTGTCATCTTGAATACCAAATTTTTTGGCAACAATTTTAACAATATCCATAACTGAATGTTCGTTATCATTTACCGCCATAAATGGAACTTCACTATTCCAATTATCAATTGCCCATAAAATAACTTTTGCTAAATCTTTTGAATGGATAAATTGTCTTAATGGACTTCCGTCTCCCCAAACTACAAAGTCTTCATTGTTTTGTTTACAGTTATACGCTCTGTGAATAATACCAGGAATCATATGACTGTGCTCAGGATGAAAATTATCGTGTGGACCATAAACATTTGTCGGTACAATTGTAATCCAATTGTTACCCGTTAATTGTCTAATAATTTTTGTTTGATAATCCGACAATCTTTTTGCGTAAGAATAACCATGATTTGATGGGTGTGGTGGTGCAATATCAATTTGGTCGGCAGTTAATGGGTATGTAATATTAGAGTCGGGGAAAATACAAGTAGATGATAAATTAACAAAATTCTTAACTTTGTTATTAAATGCCGAGTTAATTACATTATTATTTATCTTATAGTTTTCAACAAAGAAAGTTTCATTATTGTCTGAGTTTGCTTGAACTCCACCAACCATTGCAGCACAATGTATAATTGTGTCTACACCTGAGTTTTTTACATGATGTGTGATATAATCATTAGTTAATTTTTCGTCAGTTAAATCCGCATCTTTTCTTGTGTGGTATATGTGACCTTCACCTAATAATTCTTTTAACGCTGTACCAAGTAATCCGTTTGAGCCTGTAACTAATACTTTCATAATTTAATCCATTTATCACAATATAAGTCATTAGTGTTTAAATGTGAATTGGAAACGCCAAACCATTTTGACGGTATTATTACTTGTTTATTTTCATTGTTATTTAACCAAGCCCCCCACCAACTAAATGTTGAATTTGCAATTATGTTATTTTTACACATAGACATTAAATACAAATCTTCATAATCTTTATTATCGGATATAAATGTTTTGTTAATTAAAAACCCAAAGTTTTCTTTACACCATTCAATATCATCGGAAAATACTAAGAAATGTTTTTCTTCACCAATAATTTGAATAGACTCCTTATAATATTCAATTGATTGGGTTGGGTGGTAATTTGGAAGACCCAAATAATCACCTCTTCTAATATGAATTGAACACGTATCTTGATTTATAATATCTCCATATTTTTCAGACAAATATGTTTTTGTTGTATTGTCAATTTCAAAAAGTTCTAATATTTTATCCCTATGTTCTATAAAGTATTTTTCACTTTGAAAGTGTCCAACTAATTTAATATTTCCATTAATTTTTGGTATTGGAGTGTAGTGAAATCCACCTTCACCCATATTTTTTAAATTGGTTAAACTATTTGAAAATTTAATATTTCTAAATATATTATTAGTATAATATGTATATGGTTTATGAGGGATTTGCATCTCTGTAATATCACAAATCATTTCTTTATTATCTCTAAGAGCAATACTATGTGATGTTGCGATTTGGTACATCATGTTCCCTAATCCCCCCATTAATCTTGTTGAAACAATATCCATTATTTAATATTTTTTTTTAAGACAGATTTTTATTTTAGTTGAAATATAAGAAATCTTACTTATAATTCAATTATAAATTTGAATAATATGGCACAAGGGGTACATAAAATAACTGAGGATTTTGAAAGGAGTTTGTGTGATTATACAGGAGCACCTTACGCAATTGCATTAGACAACATGAGTAACGCAATATTTTTGGCGTTATATTATGAAAAGAACATAAAACAAAGTTTAACATCAGATAAGGTAGATTGTCCGTCAAAGACATATCCATCAGTTCCGTGTGAAATTATTCATGCGGGGTTAAAAGTTAATTTTACGCCTGTTGAGGGAGAAACAATTAAAGGAGCCTACCAACTATCTCCAAGTAATGTTTGGGATTCAGCTTTAAGATTTACTGCCGACATGTATATACCAAAGTCTCATATGTGTCTTTCATTTACAGGTCCATATAAAACTTTAAAATTAAGTAAAGGTGGGGCAATTTTAACTGATGACCATAAAGCAATGTTATGGTTTAAACGTGCCAGATTTAGCGGTAGAAGAGAGTGTTCGTATCACGATGATAATTTTGATATGTTGGGTTGGAATTTTTACATGATGCCAGAACTTTCGGCCAGAGGATTGTTGATGATGTCACAGTTTTACGATTTGAAAGGGAATAAAAAACACATCGATGATTTGGAATTACCTTATCCTGATTTGTCCAAATTTGAAATTTATAAAAAATGAAAAAAGGAATTATAGGTGCTGGAGGTTTTGGTAGAGAAGTTTATTGGAGCTTATCTTTAATAGAACGAGTTAATACCAAATTTTTTGTTGATGACAAATACTGGGATGACACAAATGATTTAATTTTACCAATTTCTAAATTTAACCCAAGTGAATATAAAATAGTTGTTGCAATTGGAGACCCAAGGGATAGGTTTGATATGGTAGAAAGATTACCAAAAGAAACCAAATATTTTACACATATACATCCTAGTGTACAAATACTTGGAGATGACGTTGAGATTAATGAGGGAAGTATTATATGCGCCGGAACTATAATTACAACAAATGTTAAAATAGGGAAACATGCTCATTTAAATCTTCAAACCACTATTGGTCATGATTGTGAAATTGGTGATTATTTTACCACAGCCCCTGGTGCTAAAATATCAGGTAATTGTAAGATATATGATTGTGTTTATGTAGGTACAAATGCGTCAATTAAAGAAAAAATATCAATACATAGTTTAACTACTATAGGTTCAAATGCTACGGTAGTTAAAAATATTGAAGAACCAGGAATTTATGTTGGAGTTCCTTCCAAAAAAATAAAATAAACGTTTTAATGATTTTTAACAAAATCAATTATTTTGTCTCTTAACGACTCTCTAAATTTGGCGTATTTAAAACTTCTTTCATAATTTTCTTGAATATAGGGTAACATTTGATGATAAGTCTCAGTTGTAATTGAATTACAAACATTAGTAATATCATCTAAGTTTTTAACTATAAACATCCCTCTAGTGTCAAAGAAATCTCCAATATTTGGACACCCCAAATAAATTGGAATTGTTTTAGTTTGAAAACAATCAATTAATTTTTCAGTAAACCAATTATATGAAGACATATTTTCAATCGCAATGTGAAACTGAGAGTAAAACAATTCATTTTTTATTTCACTATCTTGAATATATCTATCAATTAATGGTGTTCCTGTATAAGGTTCATTTTTACTGTTAAATAAATGTATTGGTATTGTACTCACCATTTCATTTATTTTAGGTAATCCTTGTCTCATAATTTGATATTGTGTTATTGTTTTACCTCCAACAATTGATGTTATGCAATATTCTTTTTCTTTTGTTAAATCAAAATCTAAAATCCAAGAAGTTCCAAACGGAAACAATTTAGCATTTGGACAAGTATCTAATACTTCTTTATGCCAAGTTAAAATTAAGTCAAATTCTTTGTACCTATTAATTACATGATTTCTTAACCTTGAAACTTCATTTGGCTCAACACACCAAAGAATTCTTATACCTTCTTTAGGTTTTAACGGGAATCTATCAACATATAATTCACACGGTTTATCTGTTTGAATATCAATTTTAATGTCCCAAATTGAAAATTTTTTTACTGAATACATATTTTATATTTATACGGGACTATTTGACGTACCAATTAATAGATTTTTTTAATGTAACCATTTGGATTAAATGTTGCATTTTTACCAAAAAAATCACACCATTTTCTATCAATTTGGAAATTAGGGTTATTTGGTAAAAATTCTTTAATAGCTCTTAGTGGTCCTCCATCATAATCTTTTTCAAGACCAATATTATTTAATATTCCATCTTCAATAATAAAATAAGAGTTAACTGAAACTAAATCTTTAAACTTATCCATAGTTATTTTAACGTGACTATATAGGTGAGACCCATCATCAATTACTAGTATATTATTAAACCCCTCGGCATTTTTTAAATCGTAACTTTCAAAACCGCCTAAAAATCTTTTAATTCTTGGGTGGTTAACTATTAACGGGTCCATAGGATATTCCATTATATCCATAGTATGAATCATACCATTACCCAACAAATCTAACATATCTGCCATGTATAGAGATGAGGCACCATGGTTAGTGCCAATTTCAATAATTAAATCAGGTTTAACTTCATTTATTATCATTTGGTATAGTAAATAATCAAAAGGGTCTTTAATTAATTTAATACCTCGATAAGATACTTTATGATGACCTTCAACTATAGATTCAATTGAGAAAGAAATTTCATTGTCCATTTTAAATGTTATTATTTTTTATTATGTTTAGTTGTTTTTAAAATAACCATCACCTTCTACCGTGCAAGTAATTTTATTTATTAATACTGATTTTAAATTATTTTCTTCAATCAATTCTCTAATTTCAAAATATAAGCATCCATCTGATGAATTATCTCCACATTTTTCATCACCTAAAGTCCTATATCTTAAGGGTAGTTGATTTAAATTAAAACATATTGAGGAATGAACTAAAGTTTCTGGATATGGTTTAAAATTAATATATTTTTCATGACTTGAAATATTAGGTAATATTGTATCACGATATTTACTTTTGGTACAAATAAATGCCGGATTGTTTAATTCAATACATTCATTTATTAATTCTAAATGATTGTTTTCCCAAAAATCATCATGGTCAAGTTTAACAATATAATTAAACCCTTCATTACTTGAAATATTTATGGAATGGTTTATTGCATTAACCCCACCAAATTTCCAAATATCTACTTTATTATCAAAAATATCCCTTTCTTTTGCCACCTCTAAATTTTGATAAAATAATTTTTCAGGGTAAGGAAATGATTTACATATAGTTTCAAACTCCTCATTGTTTTCGTACCTATCACCAGTTAAAAAAATTTTATAATCTTGATAGGTTTGATTTGCAATACTATTTAAAGCTCTTGTTAAGAAACTACTAGACCTACCATCTTTACGGTAGTAAGTTGATATAATTATTGCTAATTTCATTTAATTATATTTTTTTTAAATCAAATCTCATAGTTATTGACTCTTGATTAAATCCATTTTTTTTATAAAAATTAATCCTTTTAGGAAAACAAGATAAAATTATTTTATAACACCCAAAATTTTCAGCCTTTTTAATTAATTCTTGTATTAATTGAGAACCAATGTTATTTCCTCTATAATCCTCTCTAACTACAACATCTTCAATACATCCAGCAATACCACCATTACGAATAATTTTTTGTTGTAAATGTAAAGTTGCAGAACCAACAATTTCACCATTAAACTCGGCAACTACCATGTGATTATCATTATTAAACCATTTATCTAATGTTGATTCGTTTATTTCATCAACTGACCACACTTCTTTAAGTGTTTTTAATAACCCGTTTGTTGAGTCATTTCTTTCAAAATCACGAATAACTAACATATCAATTTAAATTTTTATTTATTTCTATAACTTTTTCTATGATGTATTTCACATCATCGTCAGTTAAGTTCATATGTAATGGTAGTGTTATTAATTTTTCAGAGATAGTTAAAGAGTTTGGACAAGTACCAAATCCGTGTTTATACATTTTATAATTGGTATTGTCTCTATAGTGAACTCCAGGATAAATTCCGTTTGAGTTTAATAGTTCCATAAATTTATTTCTTTGATTAACAACAATTTGAAATAAATGTCTTGATGACAATACACAATCTTTATGAGTTTTTATAGTTTGAATTCCATGTTTGGTTAATTCTTTTTCATAATTTTCACAGATTTCTCTTCTTCTGTTATTATCTTCGTCAAGATATTTTAAACCAACTAATGCCATTGATGCCATAATTGAGTTTCCGTGGTATTTGTAACCAACGTCAACTAAATCATATTCCCACTTATAATTTCCTTTGTCATTACTTCTTTGGTATGTGTCTTTATCAATACCTAACCAAGATAGTTTTCTAACTAAAGTATCGTAGTCCTCATTTGTAAAACAAATCATACCCGAATCTGCCGTTGGTAAGTTTTTAACGGCTTGGAAACTAAATACGGTTACGTCAGCTCCATGACCAACATGTTCAACGTCACCTGTTGATGGATTTTTTGCAAATGTACCTGACATGTGTGCTGCATCTAAAATTAACTTTAACTTATGTTTCTTACATAAGTCAATAATTTTATAAAGTTCACCAGTATTACCTCCAATACCAATAAACAAAACTGCCTTTGTTTTTTTAGTTATTTTTGATTCTACTGATTCAGGGTCTAAACACAAGTGTTCATCAACATCTGCAAATACAGGTTTTAAATTTTCATACATTATTGCATGATTTGATGATACAAATGTTAATGGACTTGTAATGATTTCATCGTCATCCGACCATTTATTAGTATCTTTTAATATTTTGATTGCCAAATGGAGACCTGAAGTATTTGAGTTTATAAAATGGGCGTAAGGTAATCCTGTGTAAGATTTCCATTCATTTTCAATTTCAACGGTTTTAAATCCTAAACCAGTCCACCCTTTGTCTAAACAAGTTGACATGTGTTCAAAAATTTCTTCGTTTCTAAATTTTGGGATAAATAATTGTATGTTTTTCATATTAAAAATTTTTTATTGCAATACTCAATATCTTTATAAAGTAAATCACTTTGTTTTAATGCCCATTGGCTAGTTAATGTATGGTCTCCAATTCCAACGGATATTCTATAATCTTTTAAAACACCCGGATAACCATATTTTATAAACATACGATACCAAAGTTCACAATCAATCATATATAAAACTTCAGTGTCAAAATATTCATCACGAGGTATTAATCCAACACTTGGACAACCAACAAAGTTAATGCCCCTTATTAAATGTCTACCATCACCTTCAATTCTAGGAATGATTGGATTTGTCCAACTTCCATTTCCATAATC
>Ga0164292_10001651_pt1 | contig 18139 bp, 19 predicted proteins | sample GEODES117metaG_FD_111486 | JGI IMG/M metagenome (GOLD analysis project Ga0164292, IMG submission 111486) | Eutrophic lake water microbial communities from Lake Mendota, Wisconsin, USA - GEODES117 metaG | ecosystem: Environmental > Aquatic > Freshwater > Lake | place: USA: Lake Mendota...
AAGGGGGATATTGATATTAAAAAGATATTTTGGGATATTCCGGTTTTGGATTACAGTACTCCTAAAAATGGTGTTATTAAAAAGCAAATTAAATATTCATCCACATGTAAAAGTGAGGTTGAATATATAGAAGAACAATTAAAAACGGTCAAGTGTTTTGAGCAACAAGTGATTGAACATATTGACAACCCAGAGGGAAGAATTAAATTCAAAGATCAGCGAAAAATTAGCGTTGGTATTTGTAAGAAAGATATATTAAGTTATAGAAGCAAAAAGAAGCGAGCCTTCTTTAATTGTTTCGTTATTATTATGCGAATATACGACAATGATACATTTAAAGAAATGCATGTAAAAGTGTTCAATACCGGCAAGTTGGAAATTCCAGGAATTCAAACGGATGAACTCTTAGACAAGGTATTACAATTGTTGGTTGTTATCTTGAAGCCATTTATAGGTGATGACTTGACATATTTATCTGATAAGAGTGAAACTGTCTTGATAAATTCCAACTTTAATTGTGGATACTACATCGATAGAGATAAGTTGTATGATTTGCTTAAGTACCAATACAGAATTAATAGTAATTTCGACGCTTGTTCTTATCCGGGTATTCAGTGTAAATTTTACTATGACAATACTATCGGAATACAATGTGGACAACAACCGAAACACACTGATTTTGATGAGGTATCATTTATGATATTTAGAACGGGTAGCGTCCTAATTGTGGGTAAGTGTGAAGAAGTAGTATTATTCAAGATTTATGATTTTATTAAAAACATTTTAGAAACAGAATATGAAAAAATACATTGTATTAATAATGTGGATGTTACCATTCCAGATAAAATTAGAAGAAGGAAGATTCGCAAGAAGACTGTATTGTTTGACTAGATTCAATAATTTACTAATTCCTCACTAATTTACTAATTCAATAAATAATTAAATATTTTACAAACAGAATAATCTTGAAGTTTCGTTTCTATATCTACACAATTCAACTTATTTTTTATTTTCTCATTGTCAATTTCTATCTTATGTGTCTTTTTTATACAATATTCTATTAAATACAAATAATTATTCTCTATGAATTGATAAGAATATGAATTGTTGAGTGTGTTTAATAAAATATGTAATGACTCTAATTTACTTTTCACTAGATTTGGACTGTTTTTATATATAATCGGCAATTGAATTATAGCCTCTACAATCTTGTACAGCTTTGTGAATATTATTTTTTGAAGACCATCTAATTTATTTGTTTTCAAATCATATCGTGATATTAATTGAATAATAATATTGTTATAAAAATCAATGTACAATTGTAATGATTTTAATTTCGATTTGGTATTATCTGTTTCAATGTAAGATTTTCGAACATCTTCGTTTACCTCGAAAATCGTTTTCTTGTAAATAAAAAGTGATGCGTCTTTGGAGTTTAAATTTAAAAGATTGTGCGTATCCTCGCCTATTTGACTAATGAATTCTATATAATATATTATGGATTTGTGTGTGTGATATACTGCTAATTCTACATTTTTGGTATATAATAATAGGAAATTGTAGATATAAAATGTATTTTTTATTCCCTTAATCAATATATGTTTTAAATACTCGTCGTTTTGAATCATTATATTTTCCATATAACATTGTATCAATTCATGAATTAAACCAATATACTTGATGAATAATATGTGTTCGTTGCTATCTAATTCACTTTTATAGTTATCAATATTATTCAAAATATAGTTATTCATTGATAATGTATTATAAAATTTTATTTTATTTTAATTTAAACTATCGTACTAAAATTAAACTATCGTACTAAATTATAATTTTAATATTTATAAGTATTTAAAGAATAATGACTGTTTTCTTATATAATGAGTTCTAAACCCGCCGAATCAAGTTATAGACTACCATCAAATACATGCCTTCAACATGCCTGGAAATTAGCCATTGTCGAAGATAAAGATGTAAAGTCCGATTACTGGACTGCTTCCCTAGATAAGGAGGTTATTATTGGTGTCAAGGCAACCAGCGAAAAATTGCTTGTTAAGAGCGAAGATGAATATACCAGTCCTATTAGTAAAATTTACAAGGTAGAGGGCGAGTATATTATCGTCACTGAAAACTCGATTTATATTGTATCTGCTGATATTGAGTCTAGCCGAATTTCTTAAACCGATTATGTAGGTTATATCTAGATTATATGTTTTATAATCATACAGACGCACATTCTGTATGATTTTACTCTGTGTACTAACATTTTAGTCTATCTATCTAACATAACTTGTATTTATTAGTTTTCATATCGTTGTATCCGATTTCTATAAGGTCATTTCCCTTGTCAAAATTCAACATACTATATCCGTTTAGTGAACTACTATCTACATAATAGTAGTTTATTTCACCATATGGTTTATCACAATTATGATTCAATCGCGTAAACGGATTGTTATAATTTTTTTTTACTATTTGAATGGTTCGCATAACCATGTCTTTTATTGATTTAATTGGATTATCATTTTCAGCCATTAAACCATATGGCGTTATATATGTAATATTCAAATAATCAGACGAATGTACTACATCTAGCAACTCATTGCTCAATGTTCCCCCATCAGCATACATATAATTTTTATATTTTATTGGTGGAAATACTACTGGGATTGCCGACGACGACATCAATAATAATACTTTATCTTCTGTCTCGTGATTATCATTATATTTGTATATATCTAGATTTCCAGTATATAAATTAACAGTTCCTACCAATGTCTCTATTACTGGCTCCGATTTCATATTTTTTATAACATTCGTCAATGTATTATGTAATGGTTTCGTATTTAACAATGAATTTCCAGTATCTGGCAATATTTCATACACATCTTTGTTCTTAATGGTAGAATACAAATGTTCCGCGTCTTTAATTCCATCATTTATATTCGCATAATGTGATAAAAATCCGGCATTTAACGAACCAGCTGATATACCAGTATATCTGTCATATTTTATGGGATAACTCTCTCTTATTTTCTTTAATATTCCCACTTCCACTGCGCCGAACGCACCACCTCCGCTAAAAGACAATTGTTCCGTTGTATAAACTGAATCAAATACAGAAAATAATATTGTCATCATCAAACTTCCAGCTATCGCAAAATACATTATATATTATAATGGTATATAATTTAATTTTTATATGTTTTTGTGCGAACTTCAATGTATATCAAATGTAGTCACATATAATGGGTTTCCATTCATTTTCTATCATGACTAATTGGAATGGTTTTCCACAACCATATATTTTGTCATCCTCTATTAGTTTATCACATTCTGCTTTTGATAAATGAGGCGGTATTTGTGTATAATCTACCTTCAAAATACCACATCTAAATATACAACAATTTCGTTTTATTACCTCAATTCCTAGATTACAATGCGGACAATAAATTATAGATTTCATATAAATGGGATACAAATAGTGTTTATTATATTTGTAATAATATAATAAATACCGCGACCAATATATTAGCAATGTGCTATCAATATGTTGACCAATATGTTTACTTTAATGTTAGTAAGTAAGAAATTTGGTTAAGTGTTGCTAATATCTCGTCACGAATATTTAACAAGTCACTGTTCTCACTCTGACTGAAGTGCTTGCTTAGTCCTATCAAGTATTTCTTATATGTTTCTATTTCTTGCTTAAATTTGCCATTATCTTTGTAATTATTCATGTGTAACGATTTAATACTTAGAATTTCGCTCTTGTGTTTCTCACTTAGATTATTATGTTTTCCCAATAACACTTCGACAAATTGATCAATTAATGTATTTAAATCTCCATATAAAGTATCAGTTGCCTTGTGAACAGAAAAACTTAGTGTATTCCAGTGATATAATTTTACGGTGATTAGCATTTGTAACATATTCGTGATAATTTGCTTCTTTACAGAAGTAGAACCGTGGTTTTTACGCGTTTTATTCATAGACGAGTGTCCGACCTTTCTTGTATGCTTCATTATACACTATATTGTTATAATAATAATTTTTGTGGCGTTTATTTGTTTATCAAATATACTAAATACGCGTTGCTCTAAATTTCAAAAAGTGTATAATACTATCGTCATTATAATATTTCTTTTAAACGCGTGATTTGCTCAGCCGTTAATTTCTCTGGATACTTTACATTAAATTTAATACATAGATTTCCCTTGCTATTTTCTCTCTCCATACCAAAACCGGATATCACTTTAATTATGCCATCTTTTAATGGACTACCCGCATCACTCGTATATCTCAATTGTTTTCCATTGACATGATGAATTATAAAATCAAATCCACATAATGACTCCTTGAGAGAAATGTCCTTTTCCATATTCAAATTTAACCCATCGCGTTTGAATATAGTCGTATTTTGTATATTAATAACTATTTTAACATCACCTTTCAATTCACTACTCAATATATTTCCTTTTTCTCTCAATATTATCATTTCTTTATCATCTATACCTTTCATTATTGGTATATACAATGTTTCGCTTTCGCATTTGCGCATTCCATCTTCAAACAACCACCGTTCTATCTGTACTGGTATTTGGTCTCCCTTATATGCTTGCTCTAAACCAATTACTATATTTTTAATGATCGGAGGTGGTTTGTTCAAAGCATTCACATCAATCTGTTGTCCATTTCTAAATACCCTTACATTACCAGCTGGAAAACCACCCATTCCTTGAAATATACCACCCATTCCAGGCATTCCAGGCATTCCACCCATTCCGGACATGCCACCCATACCGGGCATACCACCCATTCCATGCTCACTTGGAGGCATTTGTCCACCAAAAAACATCTTAAATATATCATTCATCTGGTTCATCCCATGCGGATCTGGATGTCCGTGATTTTGCGGCATACCACCACCAAATGGATTTCGTCTTTTCATATCATATTGCTTTCGCTCATTTTCGTCCCCAACAATTTGATAGGCTTCATTTATTTTTTTAAATTTCGTCTCTGCGTCTAAATTTCCTTGGTTTTTATCCGGATGATGTATCAAAGATAATTTTCTGTATGCCTTTTTTATTTCATCTTGACTCGCGTTTTCATCTACACCTAGAATATTATAGTAATCCTCCATTTTAATAATATATAACTACATTTACTTAAATACTTATTAACGAATAACTATAATTATATACCATGAATGTGCCCTTTATGTATAAATATAGACCCTGTTATTTTAAAGATTTGGAAATTGACAATGATATCATAGACATTTTAAATACCATGATTTCTATGAACAACCTTACTATATTATTCATTGGCGATTCTGGTTCTGGAAAAACTACACTAATTAATACTCTTATTACTGAATATTATGGCAACTCACAGTATATTGATGACATATTGGTTATTAATAGTCTAAAAGAACAAGGTATCCAATATTATAGAACCGAAGTTAAAACATTTTGCCAGACTAGGTGTTCTATTCAAGGTAAAAAGAAAATCGTCATTCTCGATGATATTGATAATATAAATGAACAAAGCCAACAAGTATTCAGAAATTGCATTGATAAATATAGCAACAATGTTCATTTCATTTCATCATGTTCGAATATTCAAAAAGTCATTGATAGTTTACAGTCTAGAAAAATCATAATTAAATTAAAACCATTCACGAATGACCGATTGAATACTATTCTTCAAAAAACGAAAAAGAATGAAAATCTTGTATGTGATGCCAAGACTGACCGTCTCGTGTTATCTGTATCCAATGGGTCTGTTTGCGTTCTATTGAATTATCTAGAAAAATTTAAAATTATAAATGAACCTATTACATATGATCTAGTTAGTAAAGTGTGTACGAATATCAGTTTCACTGTATTTGATACATATACAAATGCTGTTATTCAATCTAAATTAAATGACGCGGTCCATCTATTATATGACTTATTTGACAAAGGATATTCAGTAATGGATATATACGACAATTATTTCTTATTTGTTAAAGTAACCGACATTTTGAGCGAAACGCAAAAATATGAAATTATAAAATTGCTATGTAAATACATTACTATTTTTCATAATATTCATGAAGACGAAATTGAACTGGCTTTATTTACAAATAATATGGTAAAACTATTATCTTGATGATATATATACATTCTTCTTTGATTCAATGAACCAAACATTTAAGACACAAATAGATAAAAATATACTATTTGACTTCTTAGCGAAAGTATGTGATAAGAATGACAAATATTATATTTTTAATTCATCCGCATATAAAAGGGGTGAATTAAATGGTGGGAATACATCGTTTTTAGAACAAATAAAACCGTTTTATCACGTAGCAAAACTATTTTATGTCGAAAGAAAGCTGACTTATTCTGGTCTTTGTACTATTATTAGACAAATATGTAAAGCTCAATCGATCATGTTTACAACTAAAGTTGTTTACAGTAAATCTAAATACAATATCCCTTATTACATCTATTTTTAGTATTATATTAATATCATATTTTCATCTCATATTAATATCATATTTTCATCTCATATTTTATCTTTAGTTACACAGCAATAAGTATCTCGCTATAACTGTATTGCTTTGTAACACTTGCTCTGGACTTAATCTAGCAAACCATTGTAAATTGCTTCGTAATAACAACTTATTTGCGGGAATATACACTCCGTAAGCCTCTTCTGATATCTCAAAATCATCGTCGTCGCTTAACAAATTGTCCAATAATACTGGCTTTCCATTTGTCATTTTGGCTCCAAAATATACAGCATCTAATGGCATTACCGTCTTCTTCCTAACTTGCTCATATAACCATTTATTTGTTTCACCCGTAAACTCCATTTCATTTGTATAATCATCGGATACGGTCTTCTCTAGGAAATTCACATACTGACCCATTAATTCGCAATTCTTTTTACATCCCATTATTTTATTAGTTGGGAAAAATTCAGTAAGTGCGGATACATTACTTTCACTCGCTAATTCACCGCAAAACATGGTTGCGGCAGATAGACCTTTATTGAATAGCGGAATTAAATTTTTCATACAAATAAATGATGATGGAATTGTCATACCGCCATAATAATACAATAATTTGGCCATGGCCACTTCTCTTAAATGAGGACGAAGCGGATTTGGTAAATTGGCAACCTTGGTACTCCAACCAGGAATTACTTTATTAAATGATTTATCATCTATTAAACATACGTGAAATGAATCTCCGCAATGATCGACAATGGACTTTATAGTCAAATATTGATATGGCTGATTGAAACATTGAGTATTACGAGAGGCAAAATGAGGCCACCATCTCGCGTTTGTTTCAAAAGCAACATGTATCCATAAAATTGGTTTATCTGTTCTAGCTAAAGTTGAGTCATTCAATAAATACTTCTTAATTAAATCATATTCATTCATCTTGTCTTTCATAGCTTCCGACCTTTTGTATTTTTCAAATAAGAACCCAAATAAAATCAATAATATTAATACAAATACATATTTTCCGTAATAATTCATATATATTACACTTACAAAAAAAGAATTTCTGGAATACATTTCTGGGATACATTTTCGATACACCCATTTATCGGAAATAAAATTGAATGTTTATAATGAAAATAGTATATCAGTATTAAATAATGACTACACGGCATCAAATATTAATATTCTATAATTATAGTAGTACTACAATATCATGACATCATTTAGCAAGAAAATAGTAACATTCGATGAATGTATAACAATTCGACATTATGAATATGATATAATGGACGATTATGAAGAAAAAAAAGGAAAGGACTGGCAACGCACATCTGATTTGATATGTAGAGAATTTAAACAGCCTATCGAAAAAGGAGGTTGCGGTGGTAATTGGAATATTTTACAGAGTAAATTGGATGAACTAACCGAACCATGTTGGTATTTAATAGGGCAATTATGGTTTAGTTTATATAAATTTGCGAAACGAATTGAAGAATCATCGTCCGATGAAGATGAATTACATGAGATAATTATTAGTGATGAGCCGTCAATCAAGGCAGACACGGCAGATAAATAAAAACAAAACTATACAAATTTACTACCCGTCAATCAAGGCAGACACGGCAGATAAATAAAATAAAACAAATTTACTAGCCGTCAATCAAGGCAGACAAGACAGACTAATTTTTTAATCTCTTCAAGTCAGACCAAAATTTATCATGATTCTCTCTTATTACCTCATCTTGATTCATTAATTTATAGGCTCGTTGTATATTTATGTCCTCATCATTACTATGTATCTCTTTTAGTTTATTTTCATGTGTCGAAATCCATCGTTCACTATTTTGAACCATATCTTGGGTTCTTTCGCGATTCAACTGGTCTATATTTGTATATTTAGTCCTCTTATGAAAATCCTCCTCTGTAACCGGAATTACTGATTCACAATGTGCCTTTCTCACATCTTCGTATTGAAGTTTATTAAATATTGTCGAACCGTAATTTTCCGGCGCGTCCCTCACTAAATCAAACTGATTTCCTCCATTCATATTCATATCTTTGAAATCTTGATGAACAACCAACGCTCTTAGCTGTTTCTTTTTATTTTGAATATATTCATTCATTTGACTCGTATTAGTTACTTTATCGTCTACTAAATCTTCGTTCGATTTTAACCAATCTCCATAACCACTCTCTTCGACACTATCTTTTAGCCGCATCTTTTCAAATGTCTTGTTAAACCAATCAGCATATTCTTCTTGACTCATTGTTTTTATTCTTCCATCAATCAATACACTATGTTCTTGACTCCACAAGTCGTCCTTCTGATATTCAGTATTTGTAGTTGTGCTACTTTGTCTTAACTGGTGTATCTTCAATAAATATTTATATGCTTGAGAGAAAAACATAAAATATTCCTTGTCTAGACCAGATTTATCCGGATGAGTTTTTAATACTATTTTCTTGGCTTCTTTCAAATGTTCTTCTTTAAAATGAAATGGTAAGCGAAACAAATTCAATAAATCGTTCAAATCATAATTATGTATATTTAAATCCAAATTTTCCATTTAGATATACATCTATTTATTTTTTTAACTGTTATTTTTCATAAAGTTATTGTGATATTTTATCATAGTTATCATATTTATCATAGTTTTCTACATCTTTCAAAAAAATTGTTTACTTCGTTTATGTCTGCCCCAGATATGCTGTCATCTGGTATATAACTGTTTGAGCCAATTTTATATGCCATCAATGTCGGCACACCCTTTATCATTTTCTTTGTTTTCATAAACGCAAATAGATCAAAACACTGGTCTATATCTATTTCAAAACATACTACCTTTTCTCCGGATATATTTTTAAAGTGTGTATCGACCTCCTTTTTAATCGATTGGCAGGGCTTACACCATTCTGCAGTATATTTAAAAATCATTAATCCGGGATTTCTATCTAACAAGTTTAAAAATGCATATCTGTCTCCTTCAAATTTATACGCCATTATCTATAAATTATATTTTTATTTTTAAGTGAAAATAAATATAAAGTTTTACTTACAAACAAACGCATTGTCCACCAAAACCCGGAATAATTCTTCCAAGTTTTCCATCCTCGCATAAACATGAAGATGGACCATAAGCCGAAGTAGGTGTTTGAACGCAAAATGATTTAGTATAACCTTTAGCAATACAACTATTATAGTTAGATGAAAAGCCTTCTCGAATAGAACATTGAGATAAAATACCAAACGAAATAATAAATAAAACAATAATCCAATATAATAGCTTCATTATATTTCTATATATTTTCAATATATTATTATTTGCGATATACATTATTATTGTAAAAATTTATAAACATGACCCTTCTTATACTTTTCACTTCTTGCTCTTCGTATTTGTTTTTGTGACAATTCACTGAATGTCGTTGGAGTATCTTTATTTATTCGAATTGTTGGTCTATAGACATCGCTCTTATATTTATACCCTATATCTCCTCTTTGATTCTTCCACTTTTCATCAAACCATCTTGTTAATCCATTTTTCCTTGTCTTATTTCCTTTGTATGGACTTTTACGTTTTCCATATTTTATGGAAAACTGTTTTTTATATTCTTGTACAAGTTTACCACTTCGATACGCACTATGACGCGGTTGCTCTTTGTAAATACGGTTCTTTATCATATTATATAATTTATTATCTACTGGTTCTGACATTGGCGTATATAAATTATATAATATTTTATTTGTATGCAGACGGCTTTATCTGCCGATGGCTACTAAAAATTGTTTTATTTATCTGCCTTGTCTGCCGACGGCTAAAGGTTCATCTCTTTGAAATAGTAGTATACGTTCTAGCGTCATTCATTTACTATCTTTTCCAATTCGCTAATATTCACATTTGGAAATTCAACATGAGATTCCCAGAAATATTTACAATAAGCCCATTTGTATTCGTAATCTGTTTTATACATGTCACTACATTGTTGTAGCAACTTGGTTTCTATTTTTTTGGGCAATAAATACAAGCTCTTTCTTGGCAACACATAACTCAACTGAACCTTTTCTGTTACTGGATTGGGTAACTGACTTTCCACCAACTCTGTATCAAAATACGGGACATATTTCAATAAATCTTTCAATAAGGGTGGATAATGATATTTATATGCCCATCTCCAGTCCGCACAACCCGCACTATAATACTTCCATGTCCACTCCAATCCTTCCAAATAATTCAAGCTTATCTTTTTCCTCCACTCATCATCAATATCTACATTAAATAACATGTCGTAATATCGAGTTTCCCAAAACTTATCGGTCGGATTTATATATTTCTCCAATTGTCGTTCACGGCTTGGCGCATGAAGCATTTCTTTATCAAATTTACTAGCGGTTTCATCCACATTTATTGGGCGTTTTTCTTGCTTATTTCGCTGCGTAAAATCAGCTTGAATATACGATTCCTCATGATCGGCCAACTCCTTTACAAGTAGTCGAAAATTCTTCCACACGATTTTCCCGTTTACAATAATATTCTTCTTACTTGTCCCCAATACATTTCTATATGTCTCCATTAAAATATCCATTCCACTCGTTCGCAAATTAAGCGCCGGAAAATGCGGTAAGAAATCGTTTCCTAGCATGAAACACAAAAATATATAATCAAATACACGATTATTCTCTACATCCGTTTCCGGCACAACGTCATTGTTTAAGTAGTAGACCAAATTATTTTTAAATTGTGGAATGTCGATTACATACATGAAGTTCGGATCCAATGTATTATCAATACTTTTAATAAAATCCGGCGTTTCGCGAAATAAATACATGTTTTTACAATATTGTAGATGATTAATCGTAAGCATGATCAAATCGGCATCCAGTCCATATATCACGCTCTTCATATTCTTTATGTCGTCCGTATATTCACGAATATATTCAAATATTTTGTGCTCTCCTTCACCTGGCGAATCACTCCCACTAATAATAATTTGCCGTACATTGTAAGCATTCGGTTTGCGGAAATGATAACGCACTTGAAGATTTAATTTATTCATAAATTCTGTCCCCGGTGTAATCGCAGTACTGTCCCACTGTGGAATACTTGTCGGCTCATATTGCCCTATAAACCACGACTTGTATCGCCTATTTCTTTGTTGATTCAATTTCGCAACTGGTGCTACACCATCAAATGCTATATATACAAGATGTGTAGGAGAAATTTGCTGTATATAAGTTTCAATCTTTTTACATACAGCATTAACTAGTTTTCGCTCAAAATCGTCATTATTCCCACTATACTCTATTTCACGCATCGAATCGTATACAACTGAATTACTATCCAAATATAAATGATTTACTGCGATATTTTTTTGAAACTTTTGTAAAATATTTGGATAATTTTTTATAATATATGAGAAGTAAGCTGGTATGCCCATTGTAGCGGATATTATATAATATCGTATTATATTTTTAAACCCATTTTTAAAATCATTATATTTGGCGATAACTTTAGGTGAAACTCAATAAAAACACTAATTAATTTAAATGAATATTTTAAAATCGATAAATATATTAATGAAAAATATTGTTATTCCTCAAAATACTGGTGATACAAAAGGTAAAACTGGTATACCGCCAAACATCGATGACAAGACTTCGCTAGATAATCAAATTCAGTATTTTCATAATTTAGTTCAAACTACTTTGCTATCCATTCAACGATATAAACAATTGGACATAATTGGAGCAAATGAATTAAATCAAGCCACGCAAAATTTAGAAAAATTATACATAGAATTGTCTAATAATCGTATTTTACTTAAACATAAAACCAACTATAACAAGATTCATGCGAATTTAGAGACCATTCGAAACGATTTAAATACCACTTTTAAACTATACGGCACCGAAAATATTCACGACTTGTTGAATGTAGCATTTGGTGACGGATTTTTGTCCACCGTTCAATGGGATAAACATAAGTATGCTCTCTTGGAAAAACACTTTCATCCTATTCAGTATAAAATTATGCCTTGGAAAACCGACAGATCCACCGCTTCTCAACACTTGATTGAAAAGAACAAAATCATTGATGATATATTCATCGTCGACAAATCAGTTAATTTGGATTGCTTTGATTTATGTAGGACGAATCACATATTTCAAGCCAAAGTATATGGCATAAAAGTCGCCTTTCATAATTCAAAGGAGAAAATCACCATTATTGCGTCCGGTCTAGTAGACGATTTATTAATCACATGTATAGAAAACGATTATTTGAATTCGAAATTAGAACAGTTGATTAAAGAATCGCCGTCGCACGCAAATTACGATGTGAATACATTTCAACGATTTATTCATTCTATTACATTAAAGGAATTGCTCGTGTATTCCACCGATGAATTGATCAATAAGTACCAAGGATATGTTAGTCAGATCATATTAATAAAACAAAAACCGATTACACAAGTTGTAAAGGAATTTATGAATAGCGATTTATATGGCCAGCGAAATACATTGATTCAATTATTATTGAAATCCGACGAACACGAATATCAGTATTTGGCTTATTTGTTGTATGATTTATTATCAAATGATAGCAATGGCACCATTGATACGAGTGAACAAACATTGTTGTTTGACAGTCTACCTTGGAAAATTAAAAGCTTCTTTAAAGAAGCGATGAAGCAGACCATTACATATACAAATACGTTGTCCAATTTTGATAACAATAAAATTCCGCTTGAACAGCAAATATGTTTGATGAAGGCGCCCGACTCAGTGAAAGAAAAGGCTATGAATAAATTGAAAGAAGTAAAGTCCAAAACGGATGATACCGGATCGAAGGCACGCAGTTACTTGGACGGCTTACTAAAAATTCCGTTTGGTATTTACAAGCGCGAATGGATTTTGACTGTTATGGATAGCATAAAAGATGTGTTTAAAAAATTAGTTGAAAAGATTACTAAGATGGATTCTAGCTTTTCTATCGGTGTGGATGTAAATCGTATTACAAATATTCAAATTAAGAATATATGCGAAAAGATCAAAAATGACTATCTTGGCAATATGAATAATAAAGTGGCCGATACGCTAATCATCAATTATACCCCAGATAAGCGCAACGACTTGATTATAAATATATGTAATATTAACAATCTTATCAAAAAACAGAATCTAAAAATACATAAATTGGTCCATTCCGGTAAAAAAATCGAGTTTATGAAAGAAGAAATTAAGCGATTTGTCGAAGTTATTAAAGATAATCAAGTGGTTGTTGACCAATTGTATACATTAAAGAATATATCAAATGTATCTAGCGTTGATTCTATAATGGAAGATATTGCTATTATCGAAAAAAAATGGCAAGATATTAACAAGTATATGAATACTGTGAAATCTACATTGAATGAGGCCGTTCATGGTCATGAAAAGGCGAAAACTCAAACTGAACGAATTATTGCCCAATGGATAAATGGTGAACAAAGTGGTTACTGTTTTGGCTTTGAGGGTGCACCGGGTGTGGGTAAAACCAGCTATGCGAAGAAGGGACTGGCCAAGTGTTTAATCGATGAAAATGGAGAAACCCGGCCTTTTTCGTTCATCGCAATAGGTGGACAAGATAATGGCAGTACATTAAATGGTCACAATTACACATATGTTGGATCTGAATGGGGTAAATTCGTTGATATTTTGATTAAAAACAAGTGTATGAATCCTATCATATTTATCGACGAGTTGGACAAAGTGAGTAAGACTGAACATGGTAAGGAAATTATCGGCATATTGACGCATTTAATCGATTCTACTCAAAATGACTGCTTCCAAGACAAATATTTTAATGGCGTCGACTTGGACTTGTCCAAAGCATTGTTTATATTTTCATATAACGATGTAAGTTCTATTGATCGCATTTTATTGGATCGAATTCATCGAATTAAATTTGATCATTTGACCATTGAAGATAAAATCGATATTACTAGAAAACATTTATTACCGGAAATATTTAAAAACATGGGTCTTGAAGGATGTATTGAGTTGACTGATGAAAATATCGTATTTATTGTAGAAAATTATACGAACGAACCCGGTATTCGAAAGTTTAAGGAATTATTATTCGAAATTATTGGCGAAATAAATTTGTCTTGCTTGAAAAATTACGATAGTATTGTGTTGCCTATTAGACTATCTAATGATGATATTAAGAACAAATATTTGAAGGAACGACATGAAAATTTAGAGAAGAAGATACCCATTCGATCGTCGGTTGGTGTAATTAATGGTCTTTGGGCCAATTCGATGGGGCAAGGCGGCATCATTCCGATCGAGGCGAGATATTTCCCATCCACCTCTTTTATGGAGTTAAAATTGACTGGTCTACAAGGCGATGTAATGAAAGAAAGTATGACTGTCGCAAAGACACTTGCTGCTTCTTTAGTAGATAAAGAAGTCATGAAGAATAACTTGAAGGAATACGAAGAAACGAAAATGCAAGGCATTCATATTCATTGTCCGGAAGGCTCTGTTCCTAAGGATGGCCCTAGCGCCGGAACGGCTATTACATGTACTTTATACAGTTTACTTACCAACAAAAAAATAAAAAATACGGTTGCTATTACTGGCGAAATTAATTTACAAGGATGTGTAACCGCTATTGGTGGATTGGATTTAAAAATATTAGGCGGATTGAAAGGCGGTGTTAAACAATTTATTTTTCCAAAAGAAAATGAAAAAGATTATAACACCTTTGTTGAAAAGTATAAAGATAAGGGGATTTTGGATGGAATCGAATTTCATTCAGTGGAAAACATTCAACAAGTATTACAATTGATTTTTGATGATTGATTTTTGATGATTGATTTTTGATGATTGATAGTCGATCTTGATAATTTATGTATTTGGTGATTAATTTTTGGTCATTGTAAAGAATAATATATTATCTAGAATATATATAATATATTATGCCGATGGAATTAAGTATACCTAATTTATTCCAGTTTTGTTCAGCAATGGCTCCATTATTGCTTGTATTTGGATTAGTATTCATATCTATGTTTAATGGCGATTTGAAAGGAATAATATATTTAGTTGGTGTTTTAGCAGCAACTACTATTAATTCTTTTATCGCACCGTCCGTTGGTAAAAAAACCTCTGGTGACTTGCCTCAATTTTGTAATTTAATCAAATTTCCGCGTGATTTGGATGAGTATGTATATCCGGCTCATAATAGCATGTTTATAGCATTTACATTGGCATATTTATGGTTTCCAATGATTTGGACTTCTAAAAATATTAATTATCCAGTTTTGATATTCATATTCGGATTGTTAGGCGTTGATAGTGTGTCTAAATTGATGAATGGATGTACCACATTCGTTGGAGTATTTACTGGCGCTATAGTTGGGTTTGCTCTAGGTGCTGCTTGGTGGGCTATTTTCAACTCTCGCCCAGAATTTTTATTTTTTGGTACAGAAACATCCAATAATGTTGTCTGCTCTAGACCTAAAAAGCAAACATTCAAGTGTAATGTTTATAAAAACGGAGAGATAGTTGCTAGTAGTTAGTATGGTGTATTGTAAGTAAATATTTATTCATATTGTAAGTAAATATTTAGCTAGATTGTTCTAAAGCAGTTCTAAGGGACTTAGTTCTAAGGGATAAAGTGTACATAGTTAGCCGTCCACCAAGTCATGAACTCTTTAATAACTTGGCCTTTGTGAAAACTCGCTGTTAATAATTTGGGATTCGGATTCGGCTTCTGCCATGTCTGTATGAAATATTGAATTATACTTGATGTAATTGCTGTTTTGTATTTTTCATCCATTTGTTGCTCGGTAAATATGGGATTTTTTATTCGTTGGTTTACCTCATTATGAAACGATAACAACATCAACTGTAAATCTCGTTTACTGCGTATACTACTCACATTTAATGTCCCCATTTTTTGCTTAGCATGTCCGGCACATTCTGGACACGGCAAATTACTACATATTCGATTTATTAACGAAATCAAACTTTCTTTAATTAATGGAAAACTTTCCTCTTTTACTTTTTCTGCTAAAGTATGAAAGAGATACCAAGTGCATGGACCCCAAGTTTTTGTCATTCTCTATTAAATATATATAAAGAGTTTTTATAAAATTTCCTTATATATGAATATTATTTTAGAAGGGGGTATTAATTTTTATGACGAATTAAATAATATAGACACTGATGATGAAGACGAAAAAAGTTGCTTATTAACAAATATGCCACTCGATAAAAACAGTATCAAATTACCATGTAGTCATGAATTTAATTTTTTTCCGTTATACAATGAAGTATTTCATCAAAAGGTGAAATCTTCGACATCACATTTAAACACCGACAAATTGGCGTTTAATCAAATTAAATGCCCGTATTGTCGGCAAAAGTTCGATTTTTTATTGCCACATATTCGCTTGAATAAAGATATGCTGTTTTGTCCCGGAGTAAATACACCGGAAGGGCTTTCTATGGATTTTCACAAATGCGAATATATCTTTAAGAACGGAAAACATGCTAATGACTATTGCTCAAAAACAGCGTATTATGGTCTAGCTGGATGCTATTGTCCTACACATCAGATTTCTATGGAAAAAAAAGCGTCTTCGAAAAAACAGACGAATATAGTTATAGATTTATCAAATGTAAATGCTGGGTTATCTAATAAGACCAATGTTTACTGTACTGCTGTATTGAAAACTGGAAAGCGGTTGGGACAAGACTGTGGGTCAAAAACATGCACAGAAAGCACCCAGTTTTGTAAGCGTCATTTGCCAAAATGATGAATTGATATTGATTTAATTTATTTTAATCTTTCTTAATCACGTATTCGTATATAATTAGATTATTATATATGAATGTTTATTGTTATCTCAATAGTTTATTTCCTATCGATTACTTCCTATTGTTTATTTTAAAGAGGCGTATAACTTTTTGTATGCTGGTACATTGTCTGCCTTTATTATATCATTCAATTCCTTACATATCTTGTCTTGCTCGGCCAAATTGTATTTACCACCACATATCTTTGCCATGATATTCTTTGGGTCCAATGTTTCGCATATTACATTGTTTATCATCATCTTGTCGTGCTTTTCCATTAATACGTTATATAATGTTTCTCCGCTATATGGGATTCTTGTCACGCCTTCGCACATTTCCACGAGATCCTTTGCCTTGACCATTTCTCCCTTGTAGAATACCTTGTGTTCTTTGCTTATTTGTATTGGGGCAGATGGCACATTCTTTCCAAGCGCGTCCTTTTCAATAGAAATTATGTATTTATGAAGAGGTCTGGTTTGTGTAATGGCCACAATCTTTTTTCCGCGAATGGTGTGAATGTCCGTATTCAACTGTTCAATGGCAACAATTCCTTGGTTTGTAGTCACGGGTGTTCCCTTTGGGAAACAAATTGGAATACTTGCTTCAGTAATGCCATCTTTCAATACATTTACATTTGCTATAATGGAACCACTAGTTAATGTAACAATAATTTTATTTACGTTAACACCTAATTGCGTTGCGTATAAATATTTCACTGTATTAATTATATTTATTTTATTGAGGTCGGTTAATGTTGATAAATCTCCGTCTGGAATAGTCAA
>Ga0164292_10001654_pt1 | contig 18116 bp, 15 predicted proteins | sample GEODES117metaG_FD_111486 | JGI IMG/M metagenome (GOLD analysis project Ga0164292, IMG submission 111486) | Eutrophic lake water microbial communities from Lake Mendota, Wisconsin, USA - GEODES117 metaG | ecosystem: Environmental > Aquatic > Freshwater > Lake | place: USA: Lake Mendota...
CACGGCGTCTATGACGAGATGGCGCGCAGCAGCGAGCTGTGGAACGAGCTGCAAGCCCCCGTGGGGGAGACCTACAGCTGGCAGGCGCAATCGAGTTATCTGCGCGAGCCGCCGTTTTTTCGCAACTTCTCGATCGAGCCCCCAGCGCTGGCGCCCATCCAACAGGCGCGGGCCCTGGCGCTCTTGGGCGACTCGGTCACCACCGACCACATCAGCCCGGGCGGCGAGATCGGCGCCGACTCCGACGCCGGCCGCTTCCTGGCCACGCTGGGCGTCAAGCCACGCGACTTCAACAGCTATATTGCTCGCCGCGCGCATGACGGCGTGATGATGCGGGGCACCTTTGCGAGTGTGCGCCTGAAAAATCTGATGCTGCCCGGCGTCGAAGGCGGCTTCACCGTGCATCAGCCCAGTGGCCAGCGCATGAGCATCCACGATGCGGCCATGGCCTACCAGCGCGAGGGCGTGGCCAGCATCGTGATTGCCGGTGAGGAATACGGCACAGGCTCAAGCCGCGACTGGGCCGCCAAAGGCCCGAAGCTGCTGGGCGTGCGGGCGGTGATTGCGCGCAGCTTTGAGCGCATACACCGCAGCAACCTGATCGGCATGGGCATCCTGCCCTGCCAGTTTCAGGGCCAGGACAGCCTGCAGTCGCTCCAACTCGACGGCAGCGAAACCTTTGACATCGTGGGCCTGGAAAACGGCGTGCGGGCGCAGCAGACCATCGAGCTGCGCATCACGCGCACGGGCGGCAGCCAGCAGTCGGTGATGCTGCTGGCGCGGGTCGACACGCCGATAGAAGAGCGCTACCTGCAGCATGGCGGCATCCTTGCCTTTGTGCTGCGCAAGCTGATCCACAGCAGTCAGGCCGCCCATGTCTGAGTCCAGCCAAACCCTCGAAGTCTGCCGCTACATTGTCGGCACCCGCCAGCGCAGCTACCCGGCCGACGTGCTGGACGAGGCCCGCAAATGCCTGCTCGACTGGACGGCGGTATGCGTGGGCGCCTATGACGCCCCGGAGGCGGCCCGCCTGCATCAGGTGCTGCGCGCTTGGCGCAGCCAGGGCCAGGCGCGGATGCTCTGGGGCGGCCAGAGCAGCGCGGCGGTGACCGCGCTGATCAACGGCAGCCTGTCGCACTGCCTGGACTACGACGACACGCATATTCCTTCGGTGATCCATGTCAGCGGTCCGCTGTGGGCCGCCTTGCTGGCCGTCGGCACCGACCGTGGCTGCGAGCAGGCGCTCATGCTGCGCGCCTTCGTGACTGGCTTTGAGGTGGCCGCGCGCATCGGCGATCAGGGGGTGGGCATACGGCTGAACAACAGCGGCTGGCACTCAACGTCCACCCTGGGGCGCCTGGCAGTGGCGGCCGGCGTGGCGGTACTGCTCGATCTGGACGAGGCGCAGACCGCCCACGCGCTCGGCCTGGCCGCCACCCAGGCCAGCGGCCTGACGGCATCCTTTGGCACCATGGCCAAACCGCTGCACGCGGGCAAGACCGCGATGGACGGCATTTTGGCCGCCGAGTTGGCACAGGCCGGCTTTGAAGGCGCCACCGGCGTGCTCGACGCCCACAGCCCCTTGCTGCGCACGCTCTTGCAGGACCCTGAGTTGGTGCTGCGCATGGCGCCCTTCGACGAGGTCTGGGAAATCAGCCGCAACAGCTTCAAGCCTTATGCCGCCTGTCAGCTCACCCACGGCGCGATCGACGCTGCGCGGCAAGCGCGCGCCCAGGTGGCGGGCCGCGCGATCGCCCGCATGCGGGTGGACGTCAATCCGTTGGCCATCAAGATCGCCAACATCCGCAAAGCCAGCACGCCGACCGAGGGCCGGTTTTCCATGGGCTATTGTGTGGCCCTGGGCCTGCAAGGCCATGCGGTGACGCTGCAAGACTTTTTGCCCGCGCGCCTGCAAGACAGCGAGCTGCAAGAGCTGGCCGATCGGCTGGAGTCGGTGGGCGACGAGACGGTCAGCCGCACCGCCGCCCGCCTGCACATAGAGCTGGAAGACGGCAGCCAGATTACCGAATGGGTAGAACACGCTTTTGGCAGCATCGGCAATCCGCTGGGCTGGCCCGAGCTTGAGACCAAGTTTATGGCCCTGGTCGAACCCGTCACCGGCCGTGCGGCCGAGTTGCTGCAGTACCTTCGCGCCTTCGGTGCCGGCCCGTCGGCGGCGCCGCTGTTTGAGCTCACCATGCCGACCGCAGGCCGGACGGCCTGAGCCCTTCACCCTCACCCGCATTTCACCCAAGGACCCCCGCCATGACACAGCCTCCCCACATCACATCGCCGGCCCGCCGCCGCCTGGCCGCACAGATCGCCGGCCTGGGCGCAGCCAGCTTGCTACCCGCCGCCTGGGCACAGTCCGGCCCCTATCCGAACCGGGTGGTGAAAATCCTGCTCGGCTATGCGCCCGGCGGCAGCGCCGACATCATGGCGCGGCTGATCAGCGAATACCTTAGCAACAGCCTCAAGCAGTCCTTTGTGGTGGAGAACCGACCGGGCGCGAGCGGCAATATCGCGGTGCAGACGGTGGCACGCGCGCCGGCCGACGGCTACACCTTGCTGTTTGGCAACCCGGCCGAGATGGTGGTCAACAAGATCCTCACGAAAGACTTGGGCTTTGACCCCGACGCCGACTTCGTGCCGGTGGTACAGGTCTTCAACATCCCCCTGGGGCTGGTGGTGCCGGCCAAGTCGCCCTACAAAAACCTGGGCGAGCTGGTCGAAGACGCCCGCCGCCAGCCCAAGAAGGTAACCTTCGCCTCGGCCGGCGGCGGCAGCCCCGGCCATCTGGCCGGCGAGGCGCTGGCGCTCAAGACCAAAGCTCCGATGACCCATGTGCCCTACAAGGGCGCAGCACCGGCGCTGGTCGACGTGATCGGCGGCCATGTGGATTGCTATTTCTCCGGCCTGACCCCGATCGCGCAGCACATCAAGTCGGGCGCAGTGCGGCTACTGGCCCTGTCCTCGGCGCAGCGCTCCAGCCTGTTTCCCGATACGCCCACCGTGGCTGAAACCCTGGTCCCCGGCTTTGACTTCACGCTCTGGGGCGGGCTGTTTGCCGTCACCAAAACACCGCCGGAGATCGTGCGCCTGCTCAATGCCGAGGCCAATCAGGCTTATGCACGGCCCGACTTTCAGGCCCGCATTCAGCGCGAGCAGTCGGATGTGATCCGCAACACGCCCGAGCAATTTGGTGCTTACATCAGGTCGCAGAGCGAGAAGTACCGCCAGATCATCAAGGACATCGGCTACACCGGATGAACACAGCCGCGCCTATGGACAAGCGCGGGCTGCAGCGCGGCATTGCCGCCTGCTACATGCGCGGCGGGACCAGCAAAGGGGTGTTCTTCCTCGCTGAAGACCTGCCTGCCGATCCCGCGCTGCGAGACCGCTTGCTGCTGCGGGTGATCGGCAGCCCCGACGCCTACGGCAAGCAGATCGACGGCATGGGCGCGGCCACCTCCAGCACCAGCAAGGTGGTGCTGATTGCGCGCTCGAGCCGGCCCGACTGCGATGTGGACTACCTGTTCGGCCAAGTCGCCATCGGCGAGCCGGTGATCGACTGGTCGGGCAACTGCGGCAACCTGACGGCCGCGGTGGGTCCGTTTGCGATTCAACGCGGCCTGCTGCCTGTGCGCGGCCAGGGTGTGCAGCCGGTGCGCATCTGGCAGGCCAACATCGGCAAGCGCATCGTCTGCCATGTGCCGGTGCGCGGCGGCTTGGTCCTGGAAGACGGCGACTTCGAGCTCGACGGCGTGACCTTTCCTGCCGCTGAAATCCCAATCGACTTCATCGACCCGGCCGGTGGCGACGACATGGCGCTGCTGCCCACCGGCCGCGAGGTCGATGAGTTGCAGGTGCCGGGCCTGGGCGATGTGCCAGCCACCCTGATCACCGCCGGCAACCCGACGGTGGTGATCCGCGCCGCCAGCCTGGGCCTGCACGGCAGCGAGATGCCGGCCGACTTCAACCGCGACGCGGCCTTGCTGGCGCGCTGTGAGGCCATACGCGCCTGCGGCGCGGTGGCCATGGGCCTGGCCGCCAGCAGCGAGGAAGCCACCCGACTGCGGCCGGCCACGCCCAAGCTGGCATTTGTGTCGGCGCCGGCGAGCTACCAAAGCTCGGCCGGCAAGGCGGTGGCTGCCGGCGATATCGACCTGATGGTGCGCATCCTGTCCATGGGCCCCATGCACCATGCCCTGACCGGCACCGGCGCGATCGCGCTGGCAGTGGCCGCGGCCTTGCCCGGCACCCTGGTGAGGCAAACCATAGAAGCGGCGCGCAGCCCCACGCAGCCCTTTGCGCCTGAGCAACTGCGCATCGGCCATCCCTCAGGCGTGCTCACGGTGGGCGCGCAGGCGCAATTTGACGGCCAGCAGTGGCAGGTGGCCAAAGCGGTGGTCAGCCGCAGCGCCCGCCGGCTGATGGACGGCCAGGTGTTTGTGCCGGCCAGCTATTGGCTGGCGGCTTGAGATCAACCCCCAACCTTTGAATCAAGATCAACCATGAATTCGAAAAAAGTCCTGCGCGAGCTCGTCAACCAACGCCGTGGCCTCCTGGTGCCTGGCGCCTTCAATGCGATGAGCGCGCGCACCATCGCCGATCTCGGCTTTGAGGCGGTCTACCTCAGCGGCGCCGGCCTGACGAATATGTACTACGGCTTGCCCGACCTGGCCTTCATCAGCCTGCGCGATGTGGTCGAGCACACCGCCGCCATCCGCGATGCGGTGGAGCTGCCCCTGATCGTCGACATCGACACCGGCTTTGGCAACGCGCTCAATGTGCGCCAGACCATGCGCGCGCTCGAGCGCGCCGGCGCCGATGCGGTACAGATCGAAGACCAGACCTTTCCCAAGCGCTGCGGACACTTTGCCGGCAAGGACGTGGTGTCGACCGAAGACATGGTCTCCAAAATCAAGGCCGCGGTCGATGCCCGCATCGACGACAACTTTCAGATCATCGCCCGCACCGACGCCCGCGCCACCCAGGGTTTTGATGCGGCCATCGAAAGAGCCCAGCGCTTTGCCGAGGCCGGCGCTGACGTCCTGTTCGTCGAGGCTACTGAGAGCGCCGACGAGGTGCGTCGACTGCCGCAAGTGCTCGATCGGCCGCAGCTGATGAACATCGTGATCGGCGGCAAGACGCCGGCGCTCGATCATGCCGAGCTGGCCCAGCTGGGCTTTGGCATCGTGCTCTACGCCAATGCGGCCCTGCAAGGGGCGGCGCTGGGCATGCAAAAGTCGCTCTCGCACCTCTTGGCCCACGGCCGACTGGACGAAGACCCTGCGGTGGTGGTGCCCTTCAAGGAGCGCCAGCGCATGGTCAACAAGCCCTTCTTTGACGCCCTGGAAAAAAAGTACATCCCCTGAGCGCCGGGCCCAAGCTGCCGTCATGAACCACCCTGCACCGCTTTACCTGCAGATCCAGCAATTTTTGCGGCTGGCCATCGAGCAGGGGCGCTTTCGTGCGGGTGACAAGCTGCCCTCAGAGCCAGAGCTGGCCGAGCGCTTTGGCACCACCCGCGCCACGGTGGCGCGGGCCCTGCAGCAGCTGGTGTTCGAGGGCCTGATCGCCCGGCGCGCCGGCAGCGGCACCTTTGTGGGCAACCCACGCATTGACGACCGGGTCGACACCAATTTGCTCGAGTCCTTTGAAGACCACATGATCGCCGCCGGCGAATCGCTGCACTACGAATTGCTGGCCTTCGAATCGGAGCCGACCACGCCCGAACTGAGCCTGGCCCTGGGCCTGCAGGCGCCCACACTCTGGCGCCTGGAGCGCCTGCGCTTTGTCGGCGGGCGCAAGGTCGCCCTGGAAGTTCGGCATTTGCCGGAATCCCTGGCGCGCGGTATTAATGTGCGTTGGCTTGAGCAGCGCAGCGTGCAACAGGTTTTGCGCGAAGGCCTGGGTCTGCAGATCGGGCGCATGGAAAACGCGGTCAGCGCCAGCGTGGCCAGCGCCGAGCAGGCGCGCATTCTCGGCGCGGCCAAGGGCGCAGCCCTGCTGGTGCGCGAGCACACCATCTTTGACACCAAGGGCCGCGCCCTGCTGCATGGGCGTACCTACTATGCCGGCAAGTTCAGCGTGCGCTACACCCTCGGACCCAAGGCCGACGGGCCCCGGCCCGCCGCACGCGCTGAGAGCGCCGCTGCTGTCCAGCCCTGGGCCGCCTGAATAAACACCACCGAACAGGAAGCACATGAATATCGTGATTGCCGACGACTACCAAAACTGCGTGCGCAAGCTCGACTGCTTTTCACTGCTCGAAGGCCACTCGGTCACCATCCACCAGGCACCGCCAGAGGACCGGGCGGCCTATATCGAGCGGCTGCGCGATGCCGATGTGCTGGTGGTGGTGCGCGAGCGCGCCCATGTGGACGCCGAGCTGCTGGCAGCCCTGCCTCGCCTCAAGCAGGTGGCGCTGGTCGGCCGTCACAGCCGCTACATTGACTACGCGGCCTGCACCCGCCATGGGGTGGCGGTCACGCATGGCATCTTTGCCTCGCCGATTGCGCCGGCCGAGCTGACCGTCGCCCTCATCCTGGCCTCGCGCCGCCAGGTGGTGTTTGAAGCCAATCGCATGCGGGCCGGTCAGTGGCCCGCGACTTTTTCCAGCCGACTCGACGGCTCGACCCTGGGCATTTATGGCTTGGGGGTGATCGGTACCCGCGTGGCGCGCGCCTGCGCGGCCCTGGGCATGAAGGTGCTGGTCTGGGGCGGCGAAGGCTCTGCGCAACGTGCCCACGAGCAGGGCTACGAGATGGCCCTGAGCAAGCAGGACCTGTTTACACGCGCCGATGTGCTCAGCGTCCACCTGCGCTACGGCCCACGCTCAGCGCGCGCCGTCACCCGGGCCGACCTGGACCTGATGAAGCCCTCGGCCCTGTTCGTCAACACCGCGCGGGCCGAGCTGGTCGAGTCCGACGCGCTCGAGCAAGCCCTGCTGGCCGGCCGGCCCGGTTTTGCCGCCGTCGACGTCTATGAGAACGAGCCCATCATGAACGGCGAGCACCCGCTGCTCAAGATGGACAACGTGGTCTGCATGCCGCACCTGGGCTGGGCCGATCGCGAGACCTTCGAGCTGTATTTCGGCGAGACCTTCGAACAGGTCCGCCTGTTTGCCACCGGCGGGGCGCTGCGCCTGGCCAACCCCGAGGTGGTGGTGCGCCGGGCTTGAGGCCGGCCAGAGCATGATTTTTTTACGGTAAACACAAACCTGGAAACAACGATGACGCTTTTTTCACTGATGGGCCGCCGGCAGGCGGCGCGCACAGCCGTCGTGCTGTGCGCTGCCTTGACCGGCTACGCGGCAATGGCGCAAAACTTTCCGGCCCGCAGCATACGGCTGGTGGTGGCACAGGCCCCCGGCTCTTCGGCCGACGCGCTGGCACGCAGCGTGGCGACCAAAATGACCGAGAGTTTCAAAAGCGCAGTGGTGGTCGACAACAAGCCCGGGGCCAATGGCAATCTGGGCATGGACCTGGTGGCCAAGGCGGCGCCCGACGGCTATACCCTGGGCCTGGCGGTGCCCAGCGTGATGACGGTCAACCCCTATGTCTACAAGAACATGCCGTTTAAGCCGCTGGAGGACCTGGTCGGCGTGACGCAGACCACCTCCATCATCTTCGGCCTGCACATCAACCCCAAGCTGCCGGTCAAATCGGTGGCCGAGTTGGTGGCCTATGCCAAGCGCCAGCCCAATGGCCTGAACTACAGCTCGGCCGGGGTGGGCAACCTGGGCCACCTGGCCGGCGAATTGTTCGCTGCGCAGGCGGGCATCAAGATGACCCACATTCCCAACAAGGGCGACACCCCGGGCTTGCTCGATGTGATGGGCGGCCAGACCGACCTGATGTTCGCCCCGGTGCCCTCGGCCATCAGCTATGTGCGCGGCGGCCGATTGACCTTGCTGGCCGTGGCCTCGCGCAAACGCTCGGCTGCCTTCCCCGAGGTGCCCACGCTCATCGAGGCCGGGCTGCCGCAGGTGGTGGTCGAGGGCTGGACCGGCATCGTCGTTCCAGCCGCTACGCCCGCTGCAGTCATCGCCGAGTTGCAGCGCGCAGTCAATGCCAGCCTGGCCGATCCCGGCATCCGCGCCTCGGTCGAGCAGCAAGGCTTTGAGATCGTCGGCTCCAATTCCCGCGACTTCACCCAGTTCATGAAGCAGGAGTCGGCCAAGTGGGGCGAGCTGATTCAAAAGTCCGGCATGAAGTTGGCCGATTAAGCCCCCTTTCCTTTCAACTGGAGCGAACATGAGCAAAGAACTACTGTGGCCCGGCGGCAAACGTGTGGCCGTGCTTTTCAACACCTGCCTGGAAGCCTGGTCCGAGGGCAAGGCACCGGGCATCAGCCCCATGGGCAACCCGCTGCCTGCGGGCGTGCTCGACAACATGGCGATTTCCTGGGCCTCCTATGGCTACAAGAAGGGCATCTACCGCCTGCTCGACGCCTTTGCCAAGCACGGCATCCCTTCGAGCGTGATGATCAACGGCGTGATCGCCGAGCGCGCGCCCGAGGCGGTGCGGGCGGTGGCCGACGCCGGCCATGAAATCTTGTCGCACTCCTACGCGATGGACGTGATCCCAGTGCTGATGGACGAGGCGGCCGAGCGGGCCAACATCACGCGCTGCCAGGACCTGCTGCAAAACGCCAGCGGCAAGGCCATACGCGGCTGGCTCAGCCCACGCGGCACGCCCAGCGCCAACACCGCGCGCCTGCTGGCCGAGGCCGGCTTTCTTTGGTACGGCGATGTGTTTGACGACGACCTGCCCTATGTGCAGACCATCGGTGGTCACCGCATCGTGGCCATTCCCCTGGGCACCGATGTGAACGACATGCCCTTCATGAAATATGGCGCGCCGCCGCGGCAGATGCTGGACTCCTTCACCCAGAACCTGGAAGTGGCCGCGGACCACGGTCAGACCTGCGTGATTGATGTGACCAACCATGCCCATATTTTTGGCCGGCCCCGGGGCGCATATTTTTATGCGCAGATCATGGCCGAGGCGGTCAAGAGCGGCGCCTGGATCGCCACCCGCGCGCAAATGGCCGAGCATGTGCTGGCGCACAACGGCGGCTAAGGCAGCCAGCGCCCAACGCATAAAAAGGCCACAGTCATGACCCGCCTTGTTTTCTTGCATGGCCTGGACCCGGCCCTGGCCGAGCTGATTGCCGCTACGTCGCCCGCCGGCATTGATACGGTGCTGGTGCACCGCAGCCAGAGCGAGGCGGAGCAAATGAGGCAGGTGGCGCAGGCTGACTTTGTCATGCTCTACCGCGCGCCCCTGCCCGAGAGCGTGATGCGCGCGGCGCAGCGTCTGCGCATGGTGCAGCTGCTCGCTTCGGGCTACGACGGCATCCCGCTGGACTTACTGCACGAGCTGGGCGTGGCCTGCGCCCGTAACGGCGGGGCCAATGCGCGGGCGGTGGCTGACCACACCGTCCTGATGATCCTGGCGCTCTACCGACGTCTGTTCGAGACCGACCGCGAGGTGCGCGCCGGCCGCTGGCAGGCGGGCATCACCGGTCTGAACACCTTCGAGATGGCCAGCAAGGTGGTGGGCATCGTCGGTCTGGGCGACATCGGCCGGCAGGTCGCCCGCCGGCTGCAGGCTTTCGATGCGCAGGTGATGTACTGCAACAGAAACCGCCTGCCGCAAGCGCTCGAACAGGAGCTGGGCGTGCGCTACGCACCGCTCGATGAACTGCTGGCCAGCGTTGACGTTCTGAGCCTGCACGCGCCGGGCTCAGCCGACGGCTCTCACCTGATCAATGCAGCGGCCCTGGCGCGCATGAAGAGCAGCGCCTTGCTCATCAACACCGGCCGTGGCGCGCTGGTCGACGAGGCGGCGCTGCTGCAGGCGCTGAGCACCGGCAAGCTGGCCGGTGCCGGCCTGGATGTGTTCGAGCAGGAACCGGTAGCGCCGAATAACCCCTTGCTCGCCCTGTCCAATGTGGTGCTCTCGCCGCACAGCGCCGGCACCACTGCCGATACCTGGGCCCGGCGCGGACACTTCGCCTACAACAACATCGCGCGGGTGCTGGCCGGCGAGCCGCCGGTGGCCCTGGTCGGCCAGATCAAGGCGGTGCGGCCGGCGCAGGCTTAGGTGCGGAGTCGATCCCCGCCTTGTTGCAGTTCTGCCAGCACCTCTTGGGTATGCTGGCCAAAGGTCGGCGGGGGTCGCTGTGTCCGGGGCCGCTCACCGCAGGCCGCCAGCATGGAGCGCGGCAGCCTGACGGTGCCGGCCACCGGATGCTGCACCTCTTCGAGCAGGCCATAAAACGCGGTCTGGTCTGAAGACAGCACCTCGGCATAGTCCAGGATAGGGCCGCAGATGATGTCGGCCTGCATCATGGCCTGCAGCCAGTGCTCACGGGTGTGGTGCACCAGCCGGGCTTCGATCTCGGCGATCAGCGCGCCACGGTGGCGCACCCGATCGGCGTTGTCGGCAAAGCGGCTGTCGCTCAACAATTGAGGCGCGCCGATGACCTCGCACAGGGCTTTCCAGCGCTGCGGATGGTAGGCGGCCACCATGATCCAGCCGTCAGCACAGCGCAGTGCTTCGTTGGGCGCGGCATAGGGCGCTGCGCTGCCGCAAGGCTTCGGTGTCTTGGACGTGGCGAGGAAGGAAGTCATGGCCAGTTGCTGCAGGGCCAGCGACGCGCCGTACATGTTCACGTCCAGGCTCTGACCCTGGCCGCTGCGCTGTCGCTCCTGCAGCGCCGCCAAAATGCAGATGGTGGCCTGGTAGCCGGTGGCCATGTCGATCACCGGCGTCTGAACCTTGCAGGGTCCGGATTCGGGCGTGCCGGTCACGCTCATCAGGCCGGTCACCGCCTGCAAGATGCCGTCGACGCCCGGCAGGTCGCGGTTGGGGCCCTCTTGCCCATAAGCCGAGATCGCGCAATACACCAGAGCCGGGTTCTGGCCCTGCAGGGTCTGAGCGTCCAGGCCGAAGCGCTGCATCACCCCAGGGCGAAAGCTGTGCACCAGCACGTCGGCGCGCAGTGCCAAGGCCAGCGCATGGGCGCGGCCCTGGGCCTGCTTGAGGTCGAGCACCACGCTGCGCTTGTTGCGGTTGAGCGCGATGAAGGTGATGCTCTCGGTGTCCGAGAGGGTCTCAACCCTGCGGCTGAGATCACCTTCAGGCGATTCGATCTTGATCACATCGGCACCCAGATCGCCCAGCATCATGGCGCAAGAAGGCCCGGCGGCCACCTGGGTGAAGTCCAGCACGCGCAGACCGGCAAGGCTTTGGGCCAGCATGGGATCTGTGCCTCAGCGCGTCAGCTGCCCCGACTGGTAGTCGGTCACCGCCTGATAGATTTCCTGCTTGGTATTCATCACAAAAGGGCCGTACTGCACGATGGGCTCCCTCAAAGGCCGGCCCGCCAACAGCAGCAGCCGGCTGTCTTGCACGGCCTGCAGCCGCACGCCGTCGCAACCCGGCTCATTGGCCAGGATGGCCATTTTCTGGATCGGCACCGCCTGCCCGTCCAGTTGCACCTGACCACGGTAGACATAGATGAAGGCATTGTGCGATTCGGGCAGCGGGTGCTCAAACAGCGCCCCGGCCGGCAGGTGGATGTCCAGGTAAAGCGGCTCGGTACCTTCGCGCTGCACCGCACCAGCGGTGCCTTGGCTCTGGCCGGCAATCACCGTCACCTCGGCGCCCTGGGCGCTGCGGTAGCGCGGCAGCTCGGGCGCCTTGAAGTCGCGGTACCAAGGCGCCTGCATCTTGCGGGTGGACGGCAGGTTCAGCCAAAGCTGAAAGCCTTCCATCAGGCCTTCCTCCTGCTCGGGCAACTCGGAATGGATCACGCCCCGGCCGGCGGTCATCCACTGCACGCCACCGTTTTCAAGCAGGCCCTCGTTGCCGGCGCTGTCGCGGTGGCGCATACGCCCGGCGATCATGTAGGTGACGGTCTCAAAGCCGCGGTGGGGATGGTCGGGAAAGCCGGCGATGTAGTCATCGGCCTGATCGCTGCCGAAAGCATCGAGCATCAAAAACGGGTCTAGCCGCTGGTGCAGGTCGTTGCTAAGCACGCGGGTGAGCTTGACGCCGGCGCCGTCGGAAGTGCGCTGGCCAGTGACCAGGCGCTCGATACGGCGGGGGCGGGACAGGGTGGTGGTATCAGTCATGGCCAGATTGTGCCGCGCTCCCCGCGGGCTGGCTTTAGGACTGGGTTTCGAGCAGCTCGGAGCCAGCCCCGCCCTGTAGCGATGCGGCGCTCGATAGGTCTGCAAGGGCTCTTCGAAGGCCCTTCGCGCCGAGGGCGGCGCTCCCACAAAGACAGCCCATCGGGCCGGGGCGGCCCTCCCACATGAAGGGCCAGCGAGTGGGGCTTGGGAGCCGGGACTCACGAGAACGGTGTGGGAGCTGCGCCCTCGCAGCGATGCGGCTGCTCAAGAGGGCAGCAGGGGCTCTTCGAAGGCCCTTCGCGCCGAGGGCGACGCTCCCACAAAAACAGCCCATCGGGCCGGGGCGGCCCTCCCACATGAAGGGCCAGCGAGTAGGGCTTGGGAGCCGGGACTCACGAGAGCAGTGTGGGAGCTGCACCCTCGCAGCGATGCGGTAGTCAATAGGGCAGCAGGGGCTCTTCGAAGGCCCTTCGCGCCGAGGGCGGCGCTCCCACAAAGACAGCCGATCGGGCCGAGGCGGCCCTCCCAGCTGTGTACTCAGGCCGCGGGTGAGCCTTGCTCAGCCGCCGACCGCCTCGCCCACGCACTTCTTCACATTGCTGTTCTTAGCGGCGCCTGCCAGCTTCTTCTCGGCTGCGGCGGCCTCGCACTTGGCCTGGGCGTCGGCCTCGCATTTCTTCATGAAGGAATTCTTGGCGGCACCGGCCAGCTTCTTTTCGGTCGCTGCCGCGCTACAGGTGGGCTCGGCGGCATAGGCTTGGGCAGACAGCAGGGCGGCGGCAATCAGGGTGAGAGTGAGGCGCATGGCTGGTTCACAAAGTAGTGACAAAGAGGTCGCAGCCTACCATGGCTGCGAAGCTCTTGCGCTCATTTGTGAACCCGACCTACGCCCTCAGGCCAGCTCGTCCAAGTTGATGGCCGCAGCCAGCGGCACGCCTTCGGGCGGCAGGTAATCGGCCACCAGCAGCGCCCGATCGCCAGAAGAAGCCAGGGACTTGAACTGCGCCAGCAAAAAGCTGATCGAGGGTGCGTCCAGGGCGGTAAAGGGTTGGTCCAGCAGGGCCAGCGGGCCGGGCTGCGCCAAAGTGGCCGCAATGAAGACCTTGCGCCGGCTGCCGGTCGAGAGCTGGTAGAGCGGCTTGGCCAGGTGCGGCTGGAGCGACAGGCCGGCCATCAGCTCAGGCAGGCGCTTGTGCGAGCCTGCCGGCACCAGCCGCTCCAAGATGTCCTGCACGGCGGTCTGGTCAAAAGCGGGATCGCTGGCCTCATGCCAAGCCACCTGCTGGGCCAGCTCTTCGGCCTGCAAGGGCCGGTCGGTGGCAATGCTGCCGGCCTGCGGGCTGAGCCGACCGGCCAAAAGGCGCAGCAGCGTGGTCTTTCCACGCCCCTCGTCACCACCCAGCCAGCTCACCCCGGCGGGCAGGGTGAAGCTCAAGCCGTCAAACAGGGGCCGCTGGGCCTGCGCGAAGGTAAAACGCAGACCCTGAACGTGGAGCAAGGGAAGGCTCATGGGAGACAAATGGGGGGCGCAAAAAAATCCGCCAGCGGCGGATTCTTGAGGGGCGATGACGGCACCAGAGGCCGCCAAATCTCAGGCCCTCAGGCCATCGCCACCGCGATGAAGGCCAGCAGGAAAATCAGCACCCCGCCGACCACGGGCAGCACGATGGGAATCAGCGGCAAAATGGCCTTCATGGGGTCTTCTTGATGCTCTTTCTCGGCTGCGTGCGGTGCGTGTTCTGGATGGCTCATGGTGGGACTCCGACGACGTTAGAAGAATGATTTTAGCGGTTCGCAGAGCCTCGCCCAACCGCCGGACCGAAAAACGGTGTCTGAAAAACGGTGTCTGACCCCAATTAATTTTGCGGCCTTCGCAACTGCGCAGCCTTGTAGTCACACTCCAGCCACGTTCAGCGGCCCCTGGCATAAACTCTTTGCTCGGACCCAAGCCTTACCCAGGCTTGGCCCTTCACCGGGTCCATCCACAAGATGGGCTAAACCTTCTCAGGAGACAGATCCATGAATGCCCCTGTGCCCGAGCACATCCTGCGCGCGCTCGATACGGTGAGCCTCGACGACAAGTACGCCCTCGACCGAGGGCTTGCTTTTATGAGCGGCGTGCAGGCCCTGGTGCGCCTGCCCATGCTGCAGCGCCAGCGCGACCAGCAGCAAGGCAAGAACACCGCCGGATTCATCAGCGGCTACCGAGGCTCGCCCTTGGGCGGCTATGACCAGGCGCTGTGGAAGGCCAAGGATCATCTGCAGACCCAGCACATCCATTTCCAGCCCGGCGTCAATGAAGAGCTGGCCGCCACCGCCTTGTGGGGCACCCAGCAACTGGGTTTTGCGCCGCCGGGCAGCAACAAATTTGACGGGGTATTTGGCATCTGGTACGGCAAGGGCCCCGGCGTGGACCGCTGCTCCGATGTGTTCAAGCATGCCAATATGGCGGGCACCACGCCCTGGGGCGGGGTGCTGGCGGTGGCCGGCGACGACCATGTGGCCAAGAGTTCCACCGCGGCCCATCAGAGCGACCATATCTTCAAGGCTTGCGGCCTGCCGGTGTTCTTCCCGGCCAGCGTACAGGAGATCCTCGACTTTGGCCTGCACGCGATCGCCCTGAGCCGCTATGCCGGCGTATGGTCGGGCATGAAGACCATCCAGGAAATTGTCGAGTCCTCGGCCAGCGTGCAGGTCGACGCCGACCGGGTGCAGATTGTGCTGCCCGACTTCGCCATGCCGCCCGGCGGCGTGCACATCCGCTGGCCCGATACCGCGCTGGAGCAAGAAGCGCGGCTGTTTGAGCACAAGTGGTACGCAGCGCTGGCCTATATCCGCGCCAACCGGCTCAACCGCACGGTGATCGAGGGCGCCCATGGCGGCCGCGACGACCGCTTTGGCATCATCGCCAGCGGCAAGGCCTACAACGACACCCGGCAGGCCCTGGTCGACTTGGGCCTGGACGACGCCACCTGCCGCCGCCTGGGACTGCGGGTGCACAAGGTGGGCGTGGTCTGGCCGCTGGAGGCCCAGACCACCCGTGAATTTGCCACCGGCCTGCGCGAGATTTTGGTGGTCGAGGAAAAGCGCCAGATCATCGAATACCAGCTCAAGGAAGAGCTCTACAACTGGCGCGACGACGTGCGCCCCGATGTGCTGGGCAAGTTTGACGAGGCCGGCGCTGACCACAGCGGCGGCGAGTGGTCACAGCCCAACCCGAGCGCCCACACCCTGTTGCGCGCCAACGCCGACCTGAACCCGGCCATCGTCGCACGCGCGATTGCCCGCCGGCTCAAGAAAGTCGGCCTGGATGCCGACACCACCACGCGCATCGACGCCCACCTGGCGCTGCTGGAGGCCAAGGAGCGCTCGATGCAAACGCTCAACCTGGGCGCATCAGCCGAGCGCACGCCCTGGTTTTGCTCGGGCTGCCCGCACAACACCTCGACACGGGTGCCCGAAGGCTCGCGCGCCATGGCCGGCATAGGCTGCCACTTCATGGCGCTGTGGATGGACCGGGCCACCGCCGGCTTTACCCAAATGGGCGGCGAAGGCGTGCCCTGGGTGGGTCAGGCGCCCTTCGTCAACGAGCAGCATGTGTTTGCCAACATCGGCGACGGCACCTACTTTCACAGCGGCCTGCTGGCCATACGCCAGAGCATTGCCGCCGGCGTGAACATCACCTACAAAATTCTCTACAACGACGCGGTGGCCATGACTGGCGGCCAGCCGGTGGGCGAGCGGCCCGAAGGCCACAGCGTGCCGCAGATCGTGCAGTCGGTGCTGGCCGAAGGCGCCAGCCAGGTGGTGGTGGTCACCGACGAGCCCCAAAAATACCAGGGCGTGAACCTGGCACCTGGCGTGGCCGTTGAGCACCGCGATGAGCTCGACCGGGTGCAGCGCCAGCTGCGCGAGGTGCGCGGCTGCAGCGTCATCGTCTACGACCAGACCTGCGCCACAGAAAAACGCCGCCGCCGCAAGCGCGGCAGCATGGTCGACCCCGACCGGCGCGTCATCATCAACGAGCTGGTGTGCGAGGGCTGCGGCGACTGCAGCGTGCAGTCCAACTGCCTTTCTGTCGAGCCGCTGGAGACCGAGTTTGGCCGCAAGCGCCAGATCAACCAGAGCAGCTGCAACAAGGACATGAGCTGCCTCAAGGGCTTTTGCCCCAGCTTTGTCACCGTCGAAGGCGGTCAGCTGCGCCGCAAAAAAGGTGGTCCCGGTCTGCCCAACCCCTATGACGAAGCCCGCTTCGGCGCGCTGCCCGAACCCCAGCGCCCCACCCTTGATGGCCGCGCCGATCCGGTCTGGGGCTTGGTGGTGGCCGGCGTCGGCGGCACCGGGGTGATCACCATCGGCCAGTTGCTGGGTATGGCGGCCCACCTGGAGGGCAAGGGCGTGTTCACGCAAGATGCGGCCGGCCTGGCGCAAAAAGGTGGCAGCACCTGGAGCCATGTGCTCATTGCCCAGCGCCCTGCAGACTTGCACACCACCCGCGTGGCGACCGCCGCCGCTGATCTGGTGCTGGCTTGCGACCCCATCGTGGGCGCGCACAAGGAAACCTTGCTGCGTCTGCGCGCAGGCCGCAGCAAGGTCGCGCTCAACGGCCATACCGCGCCGACCGCCGGCTTTGTCAAGGACGGCAACTGGAGCAGCCCGGGCAGCGCCTGCCAGGCGCAGCTCGCCGATGCGGTGGGCGAAGCGGCAGTGGCCGCTTTCGATGTGGACACCGCAGCGCTCAAGCTGATGGGCGACAGCCTGTATGCCAACCCCATGCTGCTGGGCTTTGCCTGGCAAAAGGGCTGGATCCCGCTGGAGCTGGCCTCGCTGATGCGCGCCATCGAGCTCAATGCGGTGACCGTCGACCAAAACAAGGCGGCTTTTGCCTGGGGAAGGCGCGCTGCCCACGATGGTGCGGCGGTGCAGCGCCTGTATACCCAGGGCCAGGTCATCAGCATGCCGGCAAGGCGTCAAAGCCTCGAAGACCTGGTGCAAAGGCGCTTTGAATTCCTCAGCGCCTACCAGGACAGCGCCTACGCCCAGCGCTACAGCGCCATGGTCGAGCGGGTGCGCCAGGCCGAGCAGGCCGCAGGCGGGCGTAGCGATTTGGCCGAGGCGGTGGCACGCAATCTGTTCAAGCTCATGGCCTACAAAGACGAATACGAGGTGGCCCGCCTGCACACCGACGCCGCCTTTGGGCAGAAGATCGAGAGCTTGTTCGAAGGCGACTACAAAGTGGTTCACCACCTGGCCCCGCCTCTGCTCTCACCCCGCAACGCGCAGGGACAGCTGGTCAAGTCCCGCTTCGGTCCCTGGGTGCGAACCGCCTTTGCGGTGCTGGCGCGGCTCAAGGGCCTGCGCGGCAGCGCCTTCGATGTGTTCGGCTACACCGAGGAGCGCCGCAGCGAGCGCGCCCTGATCGGCCAATACCTCGACAGCCTGGAAGAAATCATGGTGGGCCTGAACCCCGCCAGCCTGCCGGCTGCCATCGAGCTGGCGCGCATCGCCGAGCAGATCAAGGGCTTTGGCCATGTGAAGGCCCGGCACCTGGCGGCGGCGCAGACCCAGTGGCAGGAGCGCCTGCAAGCGTTTCGCGCCGCTGCGCGCGCGCCGGCACGGCAAGCGGCTTGAGGGCGGTGCCGGTGGGGCGCCGCATCGCGCCGAGGCGGCGCTCCCACACCCCTGAGCAGGCCTGGGGTGAAGCATCCCTCACCATGTGAGCAGGCCTCAAACGAAGCCTGTAGGAGCTGCGCCCTCGCAGCGATGCAGCCTTGGTTCAAGCGCAGGGCTTGTTTGAAGGCCTTATCGCGCCGGGGCGGCGCTCCCACACCCCCTGAGCAGGCCTGGAACAAAGCTTCCCTCACCATGTGAGCAGGCCTCAAACGAAGCCTGTGGGAGCTGCGCCCTCGCAGCGATGCAGCCTTGGTTCAAGCGCAGGGCTTGTTTGAAGGCCTTATCGCGCCGG
>Ga0164292_10001656_pt1 | contig 18083 bp, 14 predicted proteins | sample GEODES117metaG_FD_111486 | JGI IMG/M metagenome (GOLD analysis project Ga0164292, IMG submission 111486) | Eutrophic lake water microbial communities from Lake Mendota, Wisconsin, USA - GEODES117 metaG | ecosystem: Environmental > Aquatic > Freshwater > Lake | place: USA: Lake Mendota...
CCCGTTTCCAATCTTTCGTTGAAAACGGACCTGTTGCCGTTTTTGCAAGCAGCCTTGGAGCTGCGCTGCGAGTGAGAGCGATGTCAATTTTAAACAGCTCTGAATCTTCCGGGCGCAAATTTTTCGGGCGCATCTCTTCCCGCCACCGCGCGGCGGCAAACTCCTCCTACGCTGGAAGGCTAAAAGCTCTTTGCCCAGGGGCTTGGACCATGATTGCTCATTTGCCAAGCGGCGGCTTTGCCCGTCTGCTCGCTGGCGGTTTGCTTTTGCTTTTTACTGCTGGCTTGGCAGCCCAAGACCCGGCCTCCAACGAACGGCCTCCTCCGCTCTCCCAAAAAGAGGACCGCCCCAAGGTCGAGATTGCCCAGAAGGCCGGCGAGCCGAAGGAGATCTCATTTGACGATCTCGTTTTTGAAATGGAAAAGGGGGGCAAATTTGAGCGGTCGATGTTGACCGACAAGATTAATCAGATGGACGGTTCGAAAATCCGCATTCGCGGCTTTATTCGCCCAGCCTTCAAGGAAACCGGAATTTCCAAGTTCGTTTTTGTTCGGGATAACCAAGAGTGCTGCTTTGGCCCGGGAGCCGCTCTTTATGACTGCATTCTGGTCGAACTCGCCGGTGACAAAACCACTGATTACACGGTCCGGCCAATTACCGTGCTGGGGACCTTGTACCTCAAGGAATTCAAGGGCCCGGACGGAAACATCTGGGCGGTCTATCGGATGAAAAATGCCGCTGTGGAATAGTCGCGGCATTCCCCCCTCTCAGAGACCAAGCTTTTCAGCGGCAGGTCCGCTTTCTCGCGACAGGCCCATCGCAGTCCTACCTCGCCCTCCGGCTCGTTGTTAAAATCGGGGCTCGTTTCAAGACGCAAGAGCCTCGGGACTGCAGCAATATGGCTATTTTTGATTGGGTCAGCCGCCGCATCTTTGACACGGTGCATCGCAATAATCTTGTTTACAACACTTGCTGGGAAGATCCGCGGCTGGACCGCGAAGCGCTGCAATTGCAGCCGACAGACAACGTGCTGGTGATCACTTCAGCTGGCTGCAATGCTCTCGATTATGCCCTCTGTGCACCAAATCATGTCCATGCGGTGGATATGAACCCCCGACAGAATGCGCTGCTCGATTTGAAAAAGGCGGCGATTAAGGGTTTGGAGTTTGATGACTTCTTCCGCATGTTTGGCGACGGACGCTTGCCGGGCGCACGCAAAATCTACCAAGCGCGTCTCCGCAGCCACCTGCCCGAATGGTCACGAGGCTACTGGGACGGCAAGATCAAGTGGTTCGACAACCCCCGCAGTACCTTTTACTTTCGCGGCACCTCGGGTTTCTTTGCCCGCTTGATGAAGGTCTACACCGACAAGGTCATCAAGGTTCGGCCATGGCTGGAAAAAATGCTCAACACCGATTCCCTGGAGGAGCAACAGGCCATTTATCGCAATCACGTGCGGGACAAATTCTGGTCCGGCCTGATGAAGTTCGCGCTGAATCGCGACACCACCATGTCGATGCTCGGCGTCCCCAGGGCCCAGCGCCGGCAAATTGAATCGACCTATTCCGGCGACCTCGTAAAGTACATCCAGGAATGCCTCGAGGGTGTGTTTGTCAAACTGCCGATGAATGAAAATTACTTCTGGCGGGTCTACATGAACGGAGCTTATTCCCGAACCTGCTGCCCTGAATATCTGGTCGAACAGAATTTCCAGCGACTCAAGGCCGGACTGGTCGACAAGGTGTCGACTCATACCAATTCGGTTCAAGGCTTCCTCGAGGCCCACACGGGAACTATCTCCCGTTTTGTTCTGCTCGACCATATGGATTGGCTCAGTGACCACTTCTTCCCTCTGCTCGAGAGTGAGTGGCAGGCAATCGTCAATCGCGCCGCCCCCAATACGCGGCTGTTGTGGCGAAGCGGAGGCTTTAACACCGACTTCATCCATCAGGTCAAGGTCCAAGTTAACGGCCGTACCCGTTCAGCCGAAGAACTGCTCCACTATCACAAGGATTTGGCCACTCGGCTCCACCAGCTCGACCGGGTCCACACCTATGGCAGTTTCTACATTGCGGACCTCAAGCTCGACTAACCTTCGACTCGCCTCACTGCCCACCGCATCGCATTGCAGGAACCCCGAATGGGACTCTGGTCTGATCTGAAAATCCTCTATCACATGGCTTTTAAACCGGTACGCGGCAGCAGCCATGCCGAGCGACTGGAGAGTTTCTACGGCGGCCAAGCGAAAGGCTATGACGATTTTCGCAAGCGACTGCTCAAGGGCCGGGAGGAACTCTGGAAAGCACTCCCCAAACCGGAAGGCGGAGTCTGGGTCGACTTGGGTGGTGGCACCGGAGCCAACATTGAGAATTTTGGCGACGACATCAATCGGCTCAGCAAGATTTACGTCGTTGATCTTTCCAGTTCGCTGCTGGAGATTGCCCGCGACCGTTTTCGCCAGCGAGGCTGGAACAATGTTGAGTGTGTCGAGGCAGATGCCACGCGGTTCCGCCCGCCCGAAGGCGGCGCGGATGTGGTGACATTCTCGTATTCATTGACCATGATCCCCCCTTGGTATGCGGCGATCGAAAACGCGCTGGCCATGCTCAAGCCAGGTGGCCTGATCGGTGTTGTCGACTTCTATGTCTCGCAGAAGTATCCGGCTGAAAGCCTCCGCAAACATGGCTGGCTCTGCCGCTCGTTGTGGCCGGTCTGGTTTGCCTCCGACAACGTCTTTCCCTCTCCCGATCACCTTCCCTTTCTGCGGCACAAGTTCGAAACCGTCTGGCTCGACGAGCAAATGACTCGACTTCCCTATGTCCCGCTGCTCCGGACACCTTATTACGTGTTCATTGGCCGCAAGCCGGTATCTGGATGAAGCCGCACCGCATCTGCCACTTTGTTGCCTTGATTGAGAGTGAAGTCGCATGAACCGCCAACGCCTGCTCGACCGCTTTCTGCAATACGTCCGGTTCGACACGACCGCTCACGAACAGTCCAGTCACTATCCCAGCACCCCGGGACAATTGGAGCTTGGCCGATTGTTGGCCGAACAACTGCGCTCCATGGGTCTCGCGGATGCCCGCCAGGACGAACATGGAATTGTGACCGCCACGATTCCGGGGAATCTGACAGGCCGCTGTCCTGTCATTGCCTTTAATTCCCATGTCGATACATCGCCAGAGACCACCGGCGCCGGCGTGCAACCACAAGTCATCCTAAATTACTCCGGCGGCGATTTGGTCTTGCCCGGTGACCCGACCAAAGTCATCTCAGTGAAGAGTTGTCCGGAACTGTCCACTTGCCATGGCCACACGCTGATCACAACCGATGGCACGACCCTTTTGGGAGGCGACGACAAGGCCGGCGTGGCGATCATGATGGAATTGGCCCAGCACCTCTTGGAGCATCCCGAGATTCCCCACGGCCCGGTGCGGCTGCTGTTCACCTGCGATGAAGAAATCGGCCGCGGGACCCAACATGTCGACCCGAGTCAACTCGGCGCTCATGCTTGCTACACCTTTGACGGCGGGGGAAGAAACCAAATCGACCACGAGACTTTCTCGGCCGATCTGGCTGTCGTCACTGTGCGTGGAGTCAATATCCATCCCTCGATCGCCAAGGACCGAATGGTCAATGCCGTGCGAATTGCGTCGAGCCTGCTGGAGCGACTCCCCCGCGAGCTCTCCCCGGAAAGGACAGCAGGCCGCGCGGGCTTCCTTCATCCCTATACGCTCGAAGGCGGAGTCGCCCAAGTCGTCGTGCGAATTCTGCTCCGCGACTTCGAAACCAGCCGCTTAGCCGACCACGCCGACGTGATTCGCCAAGCGGCGGGTGTCACCGAGGCTGAATTTCCCGGCTGTTCTATTTCAGTCGAAATCCGCAAACAGTATCGCAACATGTCCGAAGGCCTCATCCGAGAACCGCGCGCGGTCCAGTATGCCGTTGAGGCTCACCAGCAGCTGGGACGGACTGCCGAGTTGACCATCGTACGAGGTGGAACGGATGGCAGCCAATTGACCGAGAAAGGTCTGCCGACGCCGAACCTGTCCTCCGGCCAGCACAATATTCACTCGCCACTGGAATGGGCCTCCCTCGACGAAATGTTGGCAGCCTGTGAAGTTGGGGTGGAAATTGTCCGCCGCTGGGGCGCGGACTGCAGCACCTGATTGGTTCATGTCCGCTGGGGTGGCAAAGCGGAACAAAGAGACGATGCGCCTTGTTGGCGTAACTGCTCAAGCCCAAGCCAGACTAGCCAGGCGTTTCAGAATTCGACGACATCCTCGTCGCGGGCCAAACGAATGCGAGGAAAAATCCCCGCAACTGATTCGAGATCGAGCAGATCGTCGGTCTCGTCCAACGGATTGAGATGGACCAGCACTAACTCTCCCACGTTAGCCGCACGGGCCACTTCGGCCACCGGAGTCAAACAGCTGTGCCCGGTCAACTCAGCCCGGTCTTCGTACCCGTCCGGAAAATAGCATTCATGCACGAGCAGGTCGACCCCTTGAAGAAAGGGCAGATAAGCAGCATCAGCTGCAGCAGTTGTATCGGTCACGTAAGCCAGACTATGGCCCGGCCAATCGAACCGAAATCCGAGCGAACCGCCTGGATGCCTAAGCGGAAAGACGGTTAAACGGCCTGTACCAGGGGCTGATGCAACCCCCGGCTGGAGGTCGGCCAAATCAAACGGCGGGAGTACGGGAAACAACCGATGATGGAACAGATGATCGGTAATGGCCGAACGCTTTTCCGGGTCGCAGTGGACCGTGACTTGCCGAACCGGACCTCCATGCAAGATGTCGAGCAGGTAGGTCAGGCCCACGACATGATCGAGATGCGTGTGGGTGAGGTAAATCTGTAACTCGGAAGTACACAACAGGTCGCGGGCTCGAAACAGGCCACTGCCGGCATCGAGTACGATCCCCAATTCCGGGAGCATCAGGCAGGCTGTATTCCGTGTGCGGGTCGGGTGGTAGCCCGAAGTCCCCAAAAAGTGCAGCTTCATGGCTTTCCCAAGGCGACCGGTGACGAGGTGTTCCAATCCCCAATTATGGCGCACTGCGGAATAAAAGATAACCAGCCATAAGGCTGCTCCTTACCTTCACGTGATCCTATGCTGCTGTTTGTCTTGACGATTTTCACCAGCGCCTTCCTGCTGTTTCAGGTGCAACCCCTGATTGCGCGGTTCATTCTCCCCTGGTTTGGCGGAGCACCCGCGGTCTGGACGACCTGCATGCTGTTTTTTCAGATCGTCTTGCTCTTGGGTTATCTCTACGCTGACCTGGTAACGAGATGGCTTCGCCCCCGTTCTCAGGTATTCCTTCACTCTCTATTGGCAGGATTGGCACTGCTGCTCCTGCCAATCACGCCAGCAGAAGCATGGAAGCCGACAGGTACTGAGTCCCCCACGTTCCGCATTTTATTGCTGCTCTTGGCAACGATTGGATTGCCTTACTTTCTGCTCTCGACGACGGGCCCGCTGGTTCAAGCCTGGTTCGCCCGTAGCTATCCCGGCCGTTCCCCTTATCGCCTCTTCGCCCTTTCCAATTTCGGCTCACTACTGGCTTTGCTCAGCTACCCGCTCATCTTTGAACCTGCCTTGGCCACGCGCAGTCAAGCGGCTTTTTGGGGGTATGGCTTCATTGGTTTCGCCGCCTTAGTCGTGGCAACTGGTTGGTACTCACTCCGGTCCCAGGGAAAGGCGCTGCCTGAACTGGCTTTGGCAGCAGGACCGCAATCGGCGGCGATGGCCTCCAGTAAGACGCCGGTACCCTCGCTTCTCCAGTTGGCTTGCTGGATCCTGTTTTCGGCGATTCCTTCCATTCTGCTCCTCGCTACCACCAATCAGATCTGCCAGGAAGTGGCGGTAGTTCCATTCCTCTGGATTCTGCCGCTCAGCCTTTATCTGATCTCCTTTATCATTTGCTTCGACAAGCCTCACTGGTATTCGCGCACCTTATTTGGCACCCTGCTGGTCGGTTCTTCGATCAGCGTAATTTGGTGTTTGGTCCGCTACGGCGGGGGCGAACTCTTCATGACCCTGGGTTCGTTTTTGGTGATGCTGTTTTCTGCCTGCATGACTTGCCACGGGGAGTTAGTCAGGCAGCGCCCCGCCCCGAATCACCTGACCATCTACTACCTGATGATCTCGATTGGAGGAGCACTCGGGGGTCTGTTCGTAGCCCTCTTGGCTCCCATTCTTTTCCGTGGCTTTTATGAACTGCATTGGGCCATGTTTGCCGCTGCGGGAGCCAGTTTGCTCGGCATGCTATTCAATGGCGGAACGCGCGAACTCGTTCGAATCGCCTTTTGCACTTCGCTCGTCCTGTTGATTGGCAGTTGCGTTGTCATGATCGACCAGGACAATGCTGATTACTTCGTAGAAAGCTATATCTGGAGAAACTGCTGCCTCGCCGCTTTCTGGATCCTGACGGCCATTCTGGTTGGCTGGAATGATCAATGGCGCAGCTTTCAGGCAGGCCGCTTGGGAGAAACAGACGACGTCACTCCGGGGCCGATTAACGTCCCTTGGCTGGTTGCTATTGTCTTCATTCTGCTCGTCATTTCCGCCGTTTTCTGGTGGTTCCCCCTCGTCGCTACCCAATTTTGGCGCGAGGCTTCGCTGGTCTACTTCGTGATTCTGATTGCCTTCGCCTCGGCCTTTAAAATCCGGTTCGGGATTGCCCCGTCGTGGCCCAAATTGGTCGGTAGCCTTTTCGCTATTCTCGCCTCCACTGCCGTGGGCCTGTTGCTCTACCAACATGCCCACCGGCCGGATCCAAGCCTGCTGGAAGTTCGCCGCGATTTCTACGGGCTTCTGAAAGTGAAAGAAAGTCCAACCACCGCTCGAATTGATGGCCTGATGGAAGACGAGGGGATGCTGCGGGAACTGGTCAATGGGCGCACACTTCATGGAACGCAATTCACCCGCCCTGACCTGCGTCTCAGAATTACCAGCTACTACGGTGAAGGCAGCGGCGTCGGCTTGGCCATTGCCCGTCACCCGAAACGACTGGCCAATGAGCGCATGCATATCGGTGTCGTCGGATTGGGCGTTGGCACCCTCGCCGCGTGGACCCGGACGATTGACAAAATCACCTTTTATGAAATCAACCCCGAGTGCGTCGCAATTGCAGAAACCCAGTTCTATTTCTTGAAGGACTCGCTCGGCGAGAAAGCAGTCATTCTCGGTGACGCCCGGATTCAAATGGAACGACAAGTCGAGGAACTGCGCGCCCGAGAAATTGCTGCTCGCGAAACCGGAACCGAATTCACTCCCGGTCTCTACGATATCCTCGTCGTCGATGCCTTTTCCAGCGATGCCATTCCCCGGCACTTGCTGACCGCAGAAAGTTTCAAAATCTATCGCCAACTCGTTCGACCAGATGGCATCCTGGTGGTCCATGTCTCCAACCAGCATCTCGACCTGCGGCCAATTACCTTGTCACTGGCCGAAGGTGAACAATGGCCCGCCCGGATCGTAGAGGATTCACCAGATGATTCCTCCCGGCCCGGTGTCTGGCAGACATCCAGCACCTGGATTCCGATCACGACAAATCAACAGTTTTGGGACGACCCGATCGTCAACGAAAAAGCCTATGTCTGGGCCAATTCCTGGCGGATTCACTGGACCGACGATTTCGGCAGCCTCGTCCAAGTGCTCCGCGCGCCTAAATGGCTGAAACAGCCCGCATGGTGGCCTTGGAAAGAACTCTGGCTAAAGCGGGAACGGTAATCAACTTACGGAAAAGGCAAAACAACCTTCGCTTTGCGCGGCGCGCTTGGCCCCACCTCCGCCGCCCAGGTCAAAGCGTTAGAATGGGCCCATGGACCTGTTTGCGGAACAAGAACGAAAAAATGCGGCAGCCGTTCGGCCACTGGCCGCCCGGATGCGACCGCGCAACCTCGCCGAGTTCGTCGGGCAGAAGCAATTGCTCGCACCGGGGAAATTGCTGCGTCGGCTGATAGATGCCGATCGACTCGGTTCGGTGATCCTGTTTGGCCCACCTGGCACTGGGAAGACTACGCTGGCTCAACTCCTGGCACTGGAAACTGGCCGATACTTCGCGCAACTTAGCGCCGTGCTGCATGGTGTCAAGGAATTGCGCGAGGTCTTGGCAGCAGCCAGAGAGCGACTTGCCACCTCGGCCCAAGGCACCCTGCTGTTCATTGACGAGATTCATCGTTTCAATCGGGCTCAGCAAGATGCCCTGCTGGCCGATGTCGAAGACGGCACCGTGACGCTAATTGGAGCGACTACCAGCAATCCCTATTTTGCCGTAAATGGTGCCCTGCTCTCTCGCAGCCAACTTCTCGAGTTCCTTCCGCTCTCCGAAGAAGAACTGACTCAATTGTTGAGCCGAGCCTTGAGCGACCGGGAACGAGGATTGGCCCACCTGAAGGTTGAGGTTGAGGCCGACGCTCTGGAACACTTGGCTCGACTCTGTGAGGGGGATGCACGACAAGCCCTTTCGATTCTGGAAACGGCGGCGCTCAGCATGGCACCGCCGGTTCGGCTGACGCGTGAGCTTTTTGATGAGTCACTGGCTCGGCGGGCGATTCAGTACGATGTCAGCGGAGACGAACATTACGACTGTGCCAGCGCCCTGATCAAAAGCATTCGCGGGAGCGATGTGGACGCCGGGATTTACTGGCTGGCCCGGATGCTCGAAGGGGGCGAGGATGTCCGTTTTCTTTGCCGCCGACTGGTGATTCTGGCCAGTGAAGATATCGGCAACGCCGACCCCCAGGCACTTCCGCTGGCCGTGGCCTGTTTTCAGGCCTGCGAGCAAATCGGACTGCCAGAGTGCCAACTGACGCTCTCACAGACCGTGGCCTATCTTGCCTTGGCTCCCAAAAGCAACGCCGCCACGACGGCCATCAGTCAAGCGCGGCAAGATGTCCGGCAACATAAAATTGTCCCCGTGCCAAAACATCTGCGGGATGGGCATTATGCCGGAGCCCGGCAACTCGACCGGGGAGTTGGCTACCAATACGCCCATGACCATCCCGAGGGCGTCGTTGCTCAGTCCTACCTGGGAATTGACCGGGAGTACTACCAGCCCGTCCCCCGCGGCTTCGAGCAACAATTACAACAGCGGCTGGCTCAACTCCGCCAGCAACTCAAACTGGCGCAAGACGCCCCTTAAACTAAACTGCCTCGTTCCTGACCTGCTGGTTCGCTCTCCCTTGGTTTGGCCGGGATGGAACAGCTAGCAAAATCGTGCCGCCCGGCACTCACCGGGGACAGAGAGAATTTCTTTTGATCTGGAGCGGATCTTCGAGTTTGGCTAAAGTCGCGAGTGAAAGCCGGAAGGACAACCCGGAAGGTCGGCATTGCGAATGAGCGAAGCTCCGCGAACTAGCGATGTTTCAGCCCTGAGGGTCAAAACAGCCTACCAATAAAAGGCCAAAGAAACAGCACAATCAAGATCAACACGATTGCCAGGAAGAACGGGCGGCTGAGCACCCGTTTCGGACGTAACGGCCCCTGACAGATTGGACAGACAATCGATTCGTCATCGGTTTCTGCACCGCATTGCCGGCAAAAAATGGTCTCGGGACCATCGGCATCTTCGCCGTCATTCCAATCAGGTGACTCGTCTGCTTCGTCCAGTCGATCGGATTGCATTGCTTTTCTCTCAGCCCAACTTGGTGGAATCGGCGCTGCCAGTGGTAAGAGTTTCCATGCTCTGGGACTCGTCGATTTGAGGCTTAGGGAATTGGTCGGTCAAGGAGGACTGAAGTGAACTCGCTCAAAAATACAATTGTCGCGATCCTGTTGCTGGGCGTCTCCTATGGCGTCTACCAAATTCTCACGACCGCCGAACCAAAGGCGCTTTCCACCGCCGAATTCCATGCTGCCACCGCTCCGGAGATCGAAATTCCGGGTGAGGTCTTCGATCCCTCGAAGCAAACCGATGACCGGGATGCCTCGCCAGTCCTGGCAAGCCAACCACAACCGCCCCAATTCAATGCGCCGCCTGTACTGCCTCCCGCGAACGTTGCGGCGCCTGCCAAGTCGCTGGCGCTGCCCGAGCGTGAAACTCAACCGGCCTCTCCGGCATCCACACCCGCCCCTTGGACTCAATTGCCTGCCAATCAAAATCCACAAGTGCCCGCACTGAGCGCCGGAAACCCCGCTTCTCCAAGTACGGACTCAACCGCCCGCGCAGCATTTCCTCCACTGAATTCCTCGCCATCGCCTGCAAGCCTGTCCAGTTTGAGCCCGTCAAACTCGACGCTCCCACCGCCCTCTTTCAATCCGAATTTAGGCTCGAACACGTCCCCCACAGCCAAACCGGAATTCCCCCAAAACTCGGCGCCGCCTTTCGGTCTCCCAAGCGGAGCCAATGCAGCCAATTCCCCAAACCGGACGCAAAGCGAAGCAGCCGCTATCCCGGCCCAATCTTCAGCCGGTTCCGTAGGCCTGACTAGCGCTTCCGCACCACTCCCGAGCTTGGAAAATTCGCTGCAGACCGCCCGGCAATTGGTTGCTGCCGGGCAAATGCGTCAGGCCTTGGGGGAACTCTCCAGCCAACTCCACAATCCGGAATTGGAAATGCTTGATCAAACCACGCTTTACAAGTGGCTCGATTCGCTCGCAGGCAAGGTAATTTATTCCAGTGAGCATCACCTCGCTGCGCAGGCCCACATTGTCCAGCCCAACGAAACTCTCGCCAGCTTGGCAGAAGCCTGGCAAGTTCCACCGCAATTGGTCTACAACCTCAATCGCGAACGGATCCCCAATCCTTTCGAATTGTCCCCCGGGACCGAATTGAAAAAGGTCGCAGGACCATTTCGCGCTGAACTGGATCTCAACCGCCAAACCCTGACCCTGTATCTCAACGAACTGTATGCCGGACGATTCCGGTGCGTAGCCGCCGCTGCGAATCTTCCCTCCGGCTCGTGGAAAATCGAAAACAAGATGGAAAGTGGCCATCCGTCCGGTCAGTTCCTGATGCAAACCAATCAGGCCGAAGTCAGCTTGCACGCTCAACCGGCCGATGGCACTCCAGCCGGTTGCTGTTTTTCACAAGGTGATGCTCGGGATTTGTTCTCAATCCTCTCGGTCGGATCCGAAATCAAGGTGATTCGCTAAGCTCCACCCTGCCCCGACGTCGGCAGCGGGATCATCTGACGGATTCCCCACCTGGTTAGGCTGCTTTCCCAGCCCTCTTTCCTGCGGCGCTCGCAATCTCTGCGGCCGTTCGTGCACCGCTCGGCCCCCCCGCAACAGCGTCTCGCTTGCCCTCCGCGCTTGCCCCCGCCTCGCGCAGCGACGACAATCGTCTGCGGTCGCAGGCCCTTGGCCCGACATCAATCTCGATCCAACTCTTTCCAGCCGGACCTGATTCCATGACTCTGAATTGCTGGCCAGTAAGTAACTCCCAGTTGTCCTTGCTCCGATGGTTGCAAACTCTCCTGCTTCTCCTGCTGCTGGCGGCACCGGTCGCCGCCCAACAGGCGCCGCTGGCTGACCGTTACGAAAAGAGCGAATTTCAAGTCACCATGCGGGATGGAACCAAGCTCTTTACTGCGGTCTACTCGCCGCGCGACAAGTCGCGAACTTATCCGATCATGATCAATCGGACCTGTTACAGCTGCAGCCCCTACGGAACGGAGCAATACCCGGGTCGCATCGGGCCTTCGTCAAGCATGGAGTCGGAGGGCTACATCTTCGTGAAACAGGACGTCCGCGGACGCTGGATGTCTGAAGGAAAGTTCGACAACATGCGCCCTCACGTCTCAGGCGACGCCGAGATCGATGAGAGCTCGGATACTTGGGACACCGTCGACTGGCTGGTCAAGAATATCCCCAACAACAATGGCAAGGTCGGAATGTGGGGCATTTCCTACCCGGGCTTCTATGCAGCAGCAGCCCTTCCGGAACATCATCCGGCCTTGGTCGCCGTATCGCCCCAAGCTCCCATTTCCGACTTCTTTTTCGATGACTTTCATCATCAAGGAGCTTTTTTACTCAGCTATTTCCTGGCCATTCCCACCTTTGGTTATCAACACGCCGGACCCACCAAGGAAAGGTGGCACCCCGAAGTCTCGCCCTCCTCGCGTGATGGCTGGCAGTTCTACATGGATCTCGGTCCCTTGAAGAACGCCAGCAAGTATTTTGGAAGCGACAACTTTTTTTGGCAGGAGATTACCCAGCACCCCAACTACGACGAGTTCTGGCAACGCCGCTCAATCCTCCCGCATCTCAAGAATGTCTCGGCCAATGTGCTGGTCGTTGGCGGACTGTTTGATGCTGAGGATCTTTACGGACCGTTGAACATCTACCGGGAGCTGGAAAAAAATAACCCCGCGATGCATAACACGATTGTCATGGGGCCTTGGGGGCACGGCGATTGGGCTCGCGGAGCCGGCTTCCGGCGGGTCGGTTACATGCCGTTCGACACCCAAACAGCCGTCCAATACCAGAATGAGATCGAAGCCCCCTTCTTCCGGCATTTCCTCAAGGGAGAAGGTCCGCGCCCGGACGTGGAAGCCCGTTTTTACGACACGGGTTCCCGTCGCTGGAACACTTTTTCGGAATGGCCACCGGCATCCGCTCAAACTCGGAAACTCTTTTTCGCCCCCAATCGGCAGTTGGTTGACCAGCCTTCCACAGCAGCAGAAAGCTTCAGCGAATTCGTCAGCGACCCGGCCAATCCTGTGCCCTATCGAGACCGCAAGGATATTCGGCTTCAATTCACGCCGCGGGAATACATGACCGACGACCAGCGGTTTGCCGCAACTCGCGACGATGTCCTCGTGTTCGAGACGCCCGTTTTGACTGAGCCGGTAACCGTTGCCGGCAACCTGTTTGCCAACCTCCAAGTCTCAACGGATCAGTCCGATGCAGACTGGATTGTGAAATTGATCGATGTTTTTCCGGGCGACTACCCTCAACTTCCCGACACTCCGGAAGGGATCCAACTGGGCGGTTATCAATTTATGGTCCGCAGCGAAGTCTTCCGGGGCCGCTTCCGCAACAGCTACACCCTGCCTGAACCGTTCCAGCCAGGAGTCGTTACCGCCGTGCGAGTGCCTCTGCAAGACGTCCACCACACTTTCCAGCCCGGACACCGAATCATGATCCAGGTTCAAAGCAGCTGGTTCCCCTTGATCGACCGCAACCCGCAAAAGTACGTCGAGAATATTTACCAAGCCGACGCTTCGGATTTCGTATCGGCGCGGCACCGCGTTTACCATTCGGCCACTGCACCCAGCCACGTTGAACTGTTGGTCATACCCAATGCCAACAAGTAGACGATTGCACAAGCTGCCGTCAAACCCTTGCGAGTACCGATCCGCGACTGCTACTGCTTCCCTGTTACCGCAACTTTGCGACAGCAGCGCCGACCGCGTCGACAAAGTAGTCGACTTCCCCCAAGGTGTTGTAAAGATAAAAGCTTGCCCGGCAACTGGCTGACAATCCAAGCTTCTCATGCAGCGGCATCGCACAATGATGCCCGGCCCGAATCGCCACCCCCTGCAGGTCCAGCTTGATGGCCAAGTCCTGGGGATGGACGCGGTCGATCACGAAACTGACGATGCCTGCTCGATCCTCCCGCGGCCCCAAGAGACGAAACCCGTCGACCTCCTGTTCCAAACGAAAGATCGCGTGCTCCACCAGTCGTCGTTCGTGCTGCTGGATCGCTGGCAACCCGACAACTCCCAGATAGTCCAACGCGGCGTGCAGCCCGATCGCTTCCACAATCGGCGGCGTGCCGGCTTCAAAGCGGGCGGGAACTTCTCCGGGCGTAAAACCATCCCAGGTGACGCGGTCGATCATGCTTCCCCCACCGAGAAAGGGTGGCCAGGAATCGAGCAATTCAAAGCGCCCATAAAGCACGCCAATCCCCGTTGGGCCAAGCAACTTGTGTCCACTGAAGGCGATCAAGTCGGCGCCCCACTGGCGCACGTCGATTGGTTCGTGGGGAACATGCTGGGCAGCGTCGACCACCGTCAGGATATTGCGCGTCCGGGCCAGTTTGCAAAAGTCGGCAACCGGGTTCACCGTCGCCAGCACATTTGAGATCGCCGCAAAGGCGAACACCCGGGTGCGCTCACTCAAACGCTCCTGAACTGCCTCTGGCCGAATTCTTCCCTCGGCATCAATTGGTACAAACCGCACCACAGCTCCTGTTCGCGCAGCTACCTGCTGCCACGGCACAATGTTGGAGTGATGCTCCATTTCGGTCAACAGGATCTCATCACCGGGCCGCAACTGTTCTTCGCCCCATGCCCGGGCCACCAAATTCAGGGCTGCTGTGGTTCCCGAAGTGAAGACAACCTCCCGCGGGTTTTCACTGCCGAGGAAGCGCGCCACTGCAGACCGCGCCGCCTCGAACTGCAGGGTGCTTTGTTCGCTCAACCAATGATTGCCACGGTGCACGTTGGCATAGGTCTGCCGATAAGCTCCTGACATCGCATCGATGACTTGATTCGGCCGTTGGGTCGAAGCCGCGTTGTCGAGGAATACCAAAGGCCGTTGGCGATGAATCTGCTGGTCGAGAATCGGAAAATCAACCCGCCATTTTTCCGGTGAAAGCGGCACGTCTTGCCTGACATCGGTTGCCATCGCCTGCCTCTGCTCTTGTTGCCTGAATCACTGCTCGTTTCGCGCTCGCCCCACCCACTCCATCCCAGACAACCTGGCCAGTGCCAGCTGCAGCGCATGAGTCCCCATCCGACTCCCTCCTTGTGCCTGCAAAGCCACATAAAGTTGATGGGCCAAGGACAACCCGGGAAGTGACAACTGCATCCGGCGGGCTTCCTGTAACACAATTCCCATATCCTTGACGAAGTGCTCGACAAAGAATCCCGGGTCAAATTGGTTGGCGATGATCCTTGGGCCAAGATTGGACAACGACCAGCTCCCAGCGGCTCCACTTCCCACCGATTGCATGACCCGTTCCAGGTCCAGTCCAGCACGATATGCGTACAGCAAGGCCTCACAAACCCCGATCATGTTGGTCGCGATCAATGTCTGGTTGACCATCTTCGTGTGCTGACCGCTGCCCGGAGGCCCCTGATAGACGATTGTCTTCCCGAGAGTCTCAAACAGCTTTTGCCAACGGTGGCAAACCAACTCATCCCCACCCAGCATGATTGAAAGGGTTGCATTGCGGGCCCCAATGTCTCCGCCGGATACGGGTGCATCAATTGCCTCGACACCCCGCGTACGAGCCTGTTCGGCCAACTCGACAGCCAATGACGGCTCGCTTGTGGTGAAGTCAATCAGCGTCGTCCCGGCAGCCATGTTCGCCAGCGCGCCCTTCGAGCCGAGATAAATCTCCCGCACGTCGCTGGGGAAGCCAACCATGGAACAGACCAAGTCGGCACCTTTCGCTACGTCCGCCGGAGTCGGGCACCAGACGGCACCCGCCTCTACCAGCTCAGCAGCCTTCTCGGCGGTTCGAGAAAATACTCGCAACCGATACCCGGCCCGCAGCAAGTGGCCACACATGCTCCGCCCCATGACCCCGGTACCAATCCAACCAACCGTTTGCGGAGAAAGCTCATTCATTGAATTTGTCATTTAAGAAACATCGCCTCGGACCCCTGAGAAAACCACTCGGTCCGGCAGTGCCATCCATTCGGTGGCCGGGGCCAATCCGAATCACTTGTGCAGAACTGCAAAGTCAGTCCCATTCCGGACGCTTGAGCAGCTCAGAAACAATGATCGCCTGTCGAATGTTTTGCGGAGACCGCAACCACTGGCCAATTCCGACGGAGTTGATGATCGGAGGCTTGCTCTCCGGAGGCAGATTGATGGCCGACCGCGACTGGGCGGCAGCTGGCTGGGCAGCCGACTGCAAATTCTGCTTCTGCTTGCTTTTTCCCTTGTCCTTCCCCTTGCCTGCCCCACCACCGAGCTGGCCGACCTCATGGTCGAGATTTTGCTGGATTCGCTGCTGAGCCTTCTGCCCGGCTTCGCCAACTTCACGGCCTAGCTGCTTGGTATGTTGCGAAATCTGGGCCGAGCCCGAATCAATGTGCTGACGCACGTGTTCCGCAACCGATTGTCCGGTTGGAAAGGGTTCGGGCTCGTCCGCCAAGTCGATGACGTCCTCAGCGCGGACAGAACGCGACGGCGTTGCTGCTGGAGGCGGAGTACCACCGGCGCGAGCTGGCGGATTCTGCGGGACCGGACGCTGCCCCTGTTGCTGGGCAGCCCTCCGCTCAGCCGCCTTTCGCAAGAATTCCTCGATGTCGCGAGCCATCGTTATCGCCCCTGTTCCTGGTTCAGCAGCATGTGTGCACCATTTCGATCAATACCGAGTCCGATTACTACTGGACTGTCTCGGCAGTCTTCGTGGCTGGCTGGCTGCTGGTCGCCACCGAGCGGCGCATTTCAGTGTCCGCCTCGATATTCCGCATCTTGTAGTAATCGAGAATGCCCAGCCTGCCGGATCGAAAGCTATCGGCAATCGCCCGCGGAACTTCAGCCTCGGACTCAACCACCTTAGCCCGACTCTCCTGGATGGAGGCGACCATTTCCTGTTCTTGAGCCACGGCATGAGCCCGCCGCATTTCGGCACGAGCTCGCGCCACCCGCGTATCAGCTTCAGCCTGATCCGCTTTCAAGCGGGCACCAACGTTTTCACCGACATCGATGTCCGCGATGTCAATCGAAACGATTTCGAAGGCTGTCTGCGAATCCAGACGCCGTGCCAAAACCGCTTTGGAAATACGGTCCGGATTTTCCAGCACCACCCAGTGATCTTCGGCCGAACCAATCGCGCTGACGATCCCTTCACCGACGCGGGCAATGATGGTCTCTTCCGTCGCACCACCGATCAGCTGTTGCAAATTGGAACGAACCGTCACGCGCGCGGAGACTTTCAACTGAATGCCATTCTTGGCCACGGCATCCAATGACCGGCGGGCTGAACCCCGCGGCGGGCAGTCAATCACACGGGGATAAACGCTGGTCTGCACGGCCTCCAATACATTTCGGCCCGCCAAATCGATCGCCGTCGCTTCACGGAATGTCAACTTGATCGTCTTGGCCTTGTTCGCCGCAATCAGTGCCCGAATCACCAGCGGCACGTTACCGCCAGCAAGAAAGTGGGCTTCCAAGGCCCGCGTCGTCAATTCCGGATCACTCAAGCCCGCCTGCACAGCCATAATCTTGCCGGGCACAATCACGCCTGGCTTGACGTGGCGAAAGGTCATTCCAACCAGGTCCCAGAAACTGACCTTGGCACCAGTCAGGAACGACTGGATCCACCAGCGGAAGTAAGACAGAAAGACCGAGAAGATCACCAACAGAACCAGCAAGACAACAAAGATCACGACGATCAGTGCGACTTGTCCCGGGCTGAGCTGTTGCTGGGCAAGTAATCCATCGGACATCGACCGGACTGAGTTCCAGACATCTGAACTGTCAACGATGGCTGAGAGCGGTAAGCAGAGCGAGAGCGGGTACAGCGAGAGCGGGTACATGGCCCTATTCCGAAAAGTGGCAGGCTATAAAAAAAGACGGTGAAGACCATCGTCCCCACCGTCCCGATTCTAGCTGATTTCCCCGCCTGACTACAGAACGGCAACCTCCGCCCGGCCAGCAATTTCCCCGCAAAAGTGAGCTCTGAACCAAAATCAAAAACTCGCGGCAGACTTCCACCGGGCTCGCCCAGTTGATTACCGCCGAGCCAACGGGTGTCGCAGCGGCAACCAAGCCCCATCCTGCTGGCTGCTGGCCACCGCCTGTTGGATAAAGTACATCCCCTCAACCCCGTCCTGCACATTGGGGTAGATCGTATTGGTCAACTCGAATTTCGCTCCCGCCGCACGCTGGCACATGGCGTCGTAAGCCGAACGATAGACATTGGCAAACGCTTCAAAGAAGGCCTCGGGGTGACCGCTGGGCAAGCGGCAGGCTGCCGCTCCACTTTGATTCATGAAAGGCGCATTTGGGTCGCGAGTATAGATACGGTGGGGCTGACCATTCTGGCGAACGATCATCTCGTTGGGGTTTTCCTGTCGCCAAACCAAAGCCCCCTTGGTGCCATCGATCTCAATGTACAAATCGTTTTCCCGGCCATGACTGATTTGAGACGCCGTCACTGTCCCCA
>Ga0164292_10001657_pt1 | contig 18081 bp, 17 predicted proteins | sample GEODES117metaG_FD_111486 | JGI IMG/M metagenome (GOLD analysis project Ga0164292, IMG submission 111486) | Eutrophic lake water microbial communities from Lake Mendota, Wisconsin, USA - GEODES117 metaG | ecosystem: Environmental > Aquatic > Freshwater > Lake | place: USA: Lake Mendota...
ACAGGGTTTCCGACATCGTCTTGCCCCCACGGATCGCATTCTCGACACCGTCTTTGGCGGAGCGATAGAATTCGCTGCCAGTCGCGTCCAAACCGATCTGGATCGCACGAATCGGGTCGATTCCTGCTTCTAAAGACATGGCCAAATTCGACGTGAAACGCGAAAGGGTGATCGTCTGCAGCGACTCTCCGAAGATCGGCACTCGGTACAAAACGGGAATCAGGGCGTGGATCCCTCCGTAATTGTTCAATAAAGCCCAAATGAAGCCCCCGAGTAGCGAGATGACACAGGCAACCAGGGATAAAAAAATGAAAACCCCACTCCCTCCACGTAACCCGAAGCCGAGCGGATCGAACATCTCCCCACCAGTTGCGGGAGTCAGCACGCCCAGTAGGTAGATCAGCAGTGACACGATCAATATGCCGATACATAGTTGCATGATCGGCCATGTGATTTGCTGGACGAAATCTCTCCGAAGCTTTACACGAAGCTCAAAATGGTCCGCGGCCCGGAGAAGCGTTTGTTCAAGTTTTCCAGACACTTCCCCGGCTTGACTCATTGCGATTAGCAACGGCGGGAAGAAATCGCCTTGATTGTGCATCGCTGCTGTCAATGAATGCCCTTGCCGCAGGTCCTTGGCCAAATCCGTCATCACGTTCCGACGAAAGGCATCGCCGTGTTGGGCTTCGCCATGAACGAGTTTGAGAATATCGACACCCGACTTCAGACCCATCCCCAATCGCCGACAAAACGATGCGGAAGACGATAGAGACAGACGCCTTGAAAACACCGGTTAATTCCAGATAGAGAGTGGACACGGGGCAGCCGACAAACGTCTACTTTTCGTTTGACCCTGACTCCTCTGCTTCACCGACTAGATTCTCACCATTAACCAGAGCGTTCAACTGCTTGCGCAGTTTCTCTCGGAACGCTTCGGGACGATCAACACCGACATGAATGGCCTGAATTCTGCCATCCCTATCGATAAGGACCGTCTGCGGAATAGCGATCGCTCCGAAAGATTCGGCAATCGAACCATCGGCGTCGACCAGCAGCGGAAGCGTGAGGCCAATTTTTTTTAAAAAATTACTCGCAGTGTCGCGGTCTTCGCCGACATTGACCGCATAGGCCACCACACCTTTACCCGCTAGGCTCGTGCTAACCTGGGAAACGATCGGCATTAACTCCAAACAAGGACTGCACCAAGAGGCGCAAAAATCAAGGACAACGACCTTTCCTTTGAGATCCTCAATTTTCAACAACTTACCGTCGATGCTCTGGGCAGCGAAGCTTGGGGCCGTCTTCCCAAGAAGCCGGTGAGGCGAATTGGCCTGCGTGACAAAGCGATAGTAGGCATCAAGAGACTCGAATTGGCGATCCTTGGGCGAAGGTCGATGAGAAAAGAATTCCGGAGCAAGATCAACACCCATCTTCCAGCTAGTAAACTTAAAGTCGACCTCATAGGAGAAGGCCTCGGGCAGTTGGTTGCTCACCCGCAAAACAGGGGTGAGATCCACCTTCATTCTGAGGGGCCGAACGTTTCCCGATTCCGTAGCTACCCACAGGGCCCAGCCAACACCATCTGCCTGCACCCCACGCAAAAGCACGGCGGGCGTCCCCTCATAGGTGTCGCGATTAACGATCTTCAATGAACTCATATCGGACATCAAAGTCTGCGACGGATCGACTCCCGCTAAAGAGAGTGCCATGATCGGTTCAGGGTAAGGCCCGACTGGGAGTGCGAGCGATGCTACTACCTCCTGGAGCGACTTGGGCGGCAGGGCACGAAAGAATCCGACTTCGCCGAGGATCCCAAACAATTGGCTTCCGTCACTTACCAACTGGAAGGCTTCGCTATCTGTCTTGTATTGAATGCGATACTTGTTGGGGGCAAGCGAGGCGATTTGGTAGACTTGCTTTTCGCTACCGGTAACCTGACCTGAGAGCATCGTTCGCACGGTCGATTCGATCGTTACGCGTGACGACTTGGAATCCGCGATGACTTTTGTAAGGGGTCGAATCGCCTCCTCAAAGGAATTGCGTTCCCCCGTTTGCGGATCGCCGCAAGTGGGGCCCTCAGAAGGGACCTGGGCAGTTGCAACCCCAACAAAAAGAAGTGCGCAAAAGACAGCTACCACGGAAACCGCGAGGCAGTTATCGCTAGCTGCACGCTCCGAAACGATTTGGCTCATCGAAACATCACAAATGCCAAGAGATATACTTAATGCAGGCAACGATATCAATCTTACCTCGCCCCCCTGTAAAACGCAGCCTCAGATCCGTCGTCAAATGTGGTCAAAGTCGGACGCTAGGGTACTTCGATTACCTGAAAACTTTGCGGACAAGGCGCCACCGGCTGGTAATCGGCCGGAATACCCAAACTCTCGGATGGCCATGCCCGGATATCAAAAATCAGCGGTAGCGAATACGCCCATTGCCAATTAGGATTTCGACGTAGCTTTTTGCTCAGAGAATTGACCTACCCCCCGGGAGACAACCGCACGTGAACGGCGACGCTAGAAACTATTTGTTTACAAGTGAATCGGTCAGCATGGGACACCCCGACAAGTTGGCTGACCAAATCTCTGATGGCGTCCTCGATGCCTTGTTGGCGCAAGACCCGCTGAGCCGAGTCGCCTGCGAGACGTTGGTTACGACCGGATTAGCAATTATCGCAGGGGAGATCACGACCAAAGCGGTCGTAAATTACCAACAAATCGTCCGAGATGTGATCAACGAAGTAGGATATACCGACGACGAGATGGGGATCTGCGGGAAGACATGCGCGGTCCTTGTTTCGCTCGACTCCCAGAGCCCTGACATCGCCCAAGGTGTTAATAGCGATGCCGAAAAAGGGAAGTCCATAGGCGCGGGCGACCAAGGTTTGATGTTCGGTTTTGCCTGCCGAGATACCGATGAATTCATGCCTTTACCGATCGCCCTGTCACACCGAATCATCAATCGGGTGACAGAAGCGCGAAAAAACAGCGAAGTCAATTGGCTCCGGCCGGACAGCAAGAGCCAGGTGACCATCGAGTACAACGGATTCACGCCCGTGCGCGTCGATACGGTGGTCCTTAGTACACAACACTCACCCGACGTTGATCAAAAGACGATTCACGAATTCATCCGTGAGCATGTCATCCGCCCCTGCCTTCCCCATCACTTGGTCAAATCAAGCCCGACCTACCATATCAATCCTACGGGGAAATTTGTCGTGGGCGGCCCCCATGGGGACTGCGGTCTGACAGGCCGGAAAATCATTGTTGATACCTATGGTGGCTGGGGTCGGCATGGCGGCGGTGCTTTTAGCGGTAAAGACCCCACAAAAGTAGACCGGTCAGCCGCCTACATGGCCCGATACATCGCAAAAAACATAGTGGCGGCAGGTTTGGCCGATCGCTGTGAGGTCCAATTAGCCTATGCGATCGGCGTTTCCGAACCGGTTAGCGTCTACGTTGATACCCAAGGGAGTGGTAAAGTCGGTGACGGCAAACTCTGCTCACTCATCAGGGATCATTTCCCGCTTTCTCCATCAGGAATCATCGACCATTTAAGACTCCAGCGCCCTGTGTTCCGGGTCACGGCGGCTGGCGGTCATTTTGGCCGCCAGGGTGAGACGTTTACTTGGGAAAAGACTGACAAAGTCGACGAATTGGCTCGGGCATTAAAGTAACCTTCTCCTGACGTCAACTCGTACTTCCCCCGACAGCCTGCGGCGTCGATATCCGACGCCGTCACTTGACGCCTCAAGGCATAAACGCCTAGGCTATCCAAAATACGCGAGCCCTGTGGCTTGCGTCCTCCACTCCACCACAGTCGCTCGTCATGGGACGAAGGGAAATCTCGCTAGGCAGTTTTGCCGTGACGAAACTTCCCTGGATCGAGGGTTGTTGGAATCGCGATCACTTGCGGAAATTATTTCGCAACACGATTCAAATCCTCGGTTTCGAGCCAGAGCGACATCAACCGCCGGATGAAAAAAAAGCAAATGTCAGGAACAATTATTCAGGAGATGATCGATGCGGGTGTCCACTTTGGCCACCGGACGAGTCTCTGGAACCCGAAGATGGCACCTTTCATCTTCGGCCGTAAGAATCAGATCCACATTCTTGATATCCGAGAAACCCTACGCGGACTCCTAAGAACGAAAAAATATTTGAGTCAAGTCGCTGCCGGCGGAAGCCTGATCCTGTTCGTCGGGACGAAGCGGCAAGCTGGTGAAGCGATTGAAGAGCAGGCGCTCCGGTGCGGCATGCCGTTCGTATCCGAGCGTTGGCTTGGAGGGACATTAACTAATTTCCGGACGATCAGGAATCGGCTGTCCCGTCTTGAGGAGTTGGAGGAACTCCGCAGCGGCGAGGGGATGGATAAATACAGCAAAAAGATGCAATCATCGCTGAACCGCGAATATAGAAAGATGTATCGAAACCTTAACGGATTGCGGACCATGAATCGGCTTCCCGAAGTCCTTTTTCTGGTAGATCCGGGGAAGGAACGAAATGCTGTGCGGGAAGCAAAACGTCTCGGGATCGCAACTGCTGCGCTAATCGATACCGACAGCGATCCTTCCGATATCGACTTGCCGATTCCCGGAAATGATGACGGCATTCGCAGCATTGAGCTGATCCTCAAGCATTTGGCAGACGCTGTCATCGAAGGGAAAGGAGTCCAAGTCCAACCTCAAGTAGCGGTTTCCGAAATTGAGCCGCAGACATCTGGGGTGGAACCGGCCGGAGTTGCATCTGCCTCTGTTGAATCCACCAACTAAGCTGACGCTGCTCCTTGAAGCTTCTTGAGTTCCCAGCCGATCGAGAGACGCTTGCACGGCTGGCTTGTTTCCTACTAGTTTTCCTGCGATTCCTTTTACGAGTGCTGACTCAGCCAGCGAAAAAGTCTGCGCCATGAGATCAAGCCTCACTTTCGCTGATTGGAGATTCTGATGACATCTACGATTTCCGCCGCCGCGGTAAAAGCCTTTCGCGAACGAACAGGCCTACCATTGATGGATTGCAAACAAGCGTTGCAGGAGGCTGGTGGGGACGAGGAACTAGCTTTTGAAGTTTTAAGAAAGAAAGGCAAGCAGTTGTCCGACAAAAGGTCGGATCGAGAGACAGCGTTCGGTCGATTCGGTATGTACCTCGGCACCGACAAGAAGGTGGGGGCGATGGTCGAACTCCTGTGCGAAAGCGCACCGGTCACCAACAATGATGAATTCATTAGGCTTGCGCAGGATCTGGCAATCCAATTGGCCACAGGTCCTGGCGCTCAAACAGCCGAAGAGCTCCTATCACAGGATTCACCTAGCATCCCTGGAACATCCCTAGGCCAGCAGAAGGAAGACCTTTTCAATCGCATCCGCGAGGTATTCAAAGTCGGACGAATGGTCCGCGTAGAAGGCCCTTGCGGAGGATATCAGCATAACGCCGGAACGACGGCCGGTGTCCTCGTCCGAATCGATGGCGGAACAAACGAAGCCGCGAAAGACGTGTCTATGCACATCGCCGCGATGAAGCCGCAGGTTGTCAACGCCGCCGACCTTGACGAATCACAAATCACCAAAGAGCGCGAAATCCTTACGGCTGCGGCAAAAGCTGAAGGAAAGCCCGACAACATTGTCGCAAAAATGGTCGAGGGGCGAATCCGACAGTACTGTGCCGAACGGGCACTGTTGGACCAGCCATTCGTAAAGGACGACAAGTTAAGTGTGGGTCAGTATGCCCAACAGTGCGGAATGACCGTACACCAATTTTGGCACTGGATTATCGGCGACAAAGAAGGTGAAATCTAATTTGGCACCATGATTGCCGTCCCTTTCCCATAAAAGCCAGAGTTTTCACGGTGGATCTTCTGGTTTGACGTGACGTATAATTAGGGGAAAGGGTGTTTTCCCATTCGTGTTTTCGAGGCACAAAAACCTCATTCCGTGTTGGGGCTATGATCATGTTGTGGCGTTTTACCCCGAGCCTGCCTCCCAGGCTGCTTTCGGGTTTGAGCGTTAATGCGGTTTTTATCGTCGCTTTTGGTCCCGGACTTTCGGTCGGTGCGGATGACCCTCAGAGCGCAGGGTCGTCGGCCAGGGCTGCCACGCAGGCTAACAAAACCACCCCAAAGGGTTCGGAATTGGTGAGAAACGTGGAGCAGGAAGTAAAGCTTATCGACTCCGAGAAGGGGTACAATGAACTAAACCCCTTTGAGCGCCGAGTGCTTTTGATGAAGGGGACAGAGCGTGGTTTTACTGGTGAGTACACGGACCTTGAGACTAAGGGCACTTATACGTGCAAGCGATGTAATGCGGCTCTTTACAAGTCCGACAGCAAATTCCACAGTGGCTGCGGTTGGCCTAGTTTTGATGATGAGATTAAGGGGGCCGTCAAGCGGTTACCAGACATTGATGGGATCCGAATCGAGATCCTTTGCCAAAACTGCGGTGGCCATTTGGGACACGTATTCTTCGGAGAAGGCTTAACCCAGAAGAACACAAGACACTGCGTAAACTCGGTATCTATGAAGTTTATCCCTGAAGGGACGAAGCTCCCTCCAAAGCTGGTCCTTCGCGGAAAAGAACCAAGGGACTAATCAGTCCCGTCTCTAGCAAGCGCGATCTTTTCTCGGTTGCACTTGGTAGCTATCCACCCCCACCCATTCGTTGCAGCATGGGATAATACCATTTATTCGCCCGTCTCAAAGAATATTGGGTTGCCCCAGCTCGTTATCGCAGCTCCAGATCTCCAGATCGCGGGATTCACTTTCGGCTTGCGTCCGGAGGGCGATCTTTGAGACGTTCATAGCGGTTTCGTATGATGTCAACTCCTTAAACCAAGCTTCGCTTGGATATCTGCGGTGACCAGAGCATTGATCGTATTCGGCACCAGGCTTCTCCACCAGGCAATTTCCCTTGCCTGTCTTTCGTTCGTTTTCGTTTCCGGTTGCGGCAGCATTTTGTATCGCTTCCAGTCAGGACCGACGATCCAAACGGTACCGAATCCTCTGATGCTACCTCCCGCCGACGACACGTTCGTTTGGCTGCAAATTGTCGATGTTGTGGACGACTATTTTTCCATACGCTCGGAACAGCCCGTTCAAAATCGGGGCGAATCGATACTCGAAGGCCGCATCGAAACCTCTTACAAAACAGGAGCATCTCTGGCAGAACCCTGGCGTAAAGACAGCACCAAGGGGTTCGAGCGCCTTCAAAGCACACTTCAGTCCATTCGCCGACGTGCGATTGTAACCGTTCGCCCAAGCGGTGCAGCCTATGAAGTGGATGTCATTGTTCAGAAAGAAGTCGAGGAGACCGACCGGAGCCAAGATTCTCTTACCGACACTCCGTCAAGAAGAGATAATACGGTCGCTCGCCGTGGGCGTTCCGTCTTCGGCGGACCAAACACAATCGGCTGGATCCCACTTGGAAGGGACGAATCGCTTGAACAACGCATATTGCAAGACATCCTCGGCAGAATAACCCAGCCTGATCGGAGGAGACTAGAAAAATCCTGAATCGGGGAGATCCCTCACGAGAAGAACTTTACGTAAGTAACGAGAGACCGAATCAATCGCCGGCACCAATACCGACGAATGTTCGCCACGATTCATAGCGGGGGTCATCCATACTATCCGCCAAAATTGGGTTTAATCGAGGCTTGGTTGGTTGATTCAATAGGGTCATATTCGCCCCTTGAGGTGTTCGGCCGCCCTTCCGCGAATTGCATTTCAGACAGCAACACACGATGTTTTCCCAAGTTGTCTGGCCGCCGTGACTACGAGGAATCACATGGTCTAGGCTTAACTTGTGTACGGGCGGTTTTTGTCCGCAGTACTGGCACTGATACGCATCCCGGGTCAAGAGATTCTTCCTGTTAAAGCGGACTGCATGGCTAACTATTCTGTCAAATCGAATAAGTCGACAAATCCTGGGGACTCTCAGCTCGTAGTGAATCGCTTGCAGGTAGTCTTCACCTAGCTGTTTATCCATAGCTGACAATTGACTCAACTCGATCCAACTCTCAAAGTCATAGCTAACAAACTGACCTCCTTCTTTGACTATGACTTCCGCACACTCGCGGTAGAGAAGCGTAAGTGCCCTACGAACGTTCACGACCCGAACCGCCATGTAAAATCGATTCAAAATCAACACGTTGCTGTCGAGTACCCCCCCTTCGGACATCTTGAACCTCTTCAGGCTTAGACTGGGCTTACGCAATAGTTCTAACACAAAAAGGCTCGACGACTTTTTGTCGGCACCCTGGATATTTTAGACCGATTTTGGACGGACGGTGAAAACCGGCATTTCGCGGATTGGCTTGCGGCGAATCATCGAACGCTTGTAGGATAAATAGGACTCTTATCCCCTAGGGACCCCTTTTTTTAAGGGAAATTAAGGATGATTCACTACTATTGTGATCGTTGTCGCACCCTAATCGCTGCCGAGGTAGAAAATCGGTACGTCCTGCACATGAATATCGAGGCAATGGCCCCTTCTGATGACGAGCCAGTGGCCGACCAAGAGATTGACACCCTCTCGAAACTCCATGAGGCCTTGGAAGGGGTGGAACCGCATCGCCTGAGCGAAGCCCTGCTACAGCATGCCGGTGGGTCGAATCAGCATGCCCGATTCGACCTTTGTCCGAGCTGTTATAGAAAGTTTTTGTCGAATCCTTTGGGCGGCATCGTAACAGAATCGCAACATTTCAGTCACAACTAGAACTGAAAAGCATTGATGAGTCGGTCAATTTCAACAGGCGATAGCTGAATTGGTTCGCCTAATTGTCCCGCCTCATTGTGTACATCATGTACTGCTTACGACTGTCAAGATAATCAAGGCACGCCGCTTGAGCGTCAGTTGGGAGCAACTTAAAGTCCGGGTCGACATAAGGGTTCAATCGACCGGAAAGGGCAAGGTCGCGTATCCGCTCGAGTCCTGAGTTCACACCCCAGATAGCAAATTCGTCGTCCATTCCACGGATAAAATCCTCCCATCGATACCCTGAACGGATGGACTTGTGTGTGGCCGCTGAAAGTTCAAATCGCATGCTAGTTTCACTGTCCGCGAGGATTCTCGACAGTTCCCGACCCCGGGCATCTGCTCGATCGTAAACCGCAACCATGAACTTAGCGGACTTGGCACGACGAAGATGAATATCGGTTCCTGCGAGTGAGGCAACGCTTGCCATGACGCCGACCGGTCGGGCAGATGCGAGAACGGTTACTTCCAGTAGGTCTCCTCGCCAACCTGGTGGCACACGCATCGCAACTCGAAGTCGCCTTTGCCCTTCGATCGGCGTCTGCGATGTCCGGACGAACTTGTAAAAAACACCCCGACCGCAGTCGACCGTCCCGCTGGCAGAGACGATGCCGACCGGTGGCTTTCGCAGGTATTTCGAAACGGCGGCATTACGATCGCCCCATGAGCCAGAGAACCGAGCGGTTGCGACTTGTCCGGGCAACGACTGCGCTTTAGCAGTTGCATTACGATAACTCTCATCAGTTTGGCTCACTTCGATCGGACTGACATATTCGCTGTACGTTTCGGTGCGAAGCGAGTGGTTGGCGATCAGGGAAGAGAAGCCCAGAGGCCTGATACGAACCACAAGTTGGTCCGGCGAGGATGCTAAACTCGAGTCGACAAGAACCGATAGGAATAAATCTGCCTCCACAACTCGGTCGTCTGAAAAGGCTGACTGCTCAGCGACGACACGGACCTTCGCCAGTTGCGGCACGTCGATCGATACGCCCTTCAAATCAGCCTCTGAAGAAAAACCGACAGTACCGATGAGATGAAGCCACAGGAGCAAGGCGTTCAGAAAAATTCGCAGCGACCTGGGACGACGGTCTCCCAAAAACGCTGGGTTTCCAAACAGTGGTTTACGAACCTGCATAAAAATAGACCCACTTCTTCCATGCGATGCTTATGTTCGATCCGCGAATGGCCGGACAAACTCCCTGTCCACTCTTGGCTTACTCGGTGGTTGCTAGCAATCAGCGACTGACGAGCAAAAGCTTTTCATCCTGAAAAAGTGAACCCGACGGTTCGGAAGCAATCGTACGCCCGAGGCTTGGCATGGCAAGTCAATTCGCGGTCGCGTCAGCTATGCATCCGAGGACGTTCGCCACCATCGGCGATGATCTGTGCCTCGGCTTGACTCAGCTCTGCAAGCCGAGTCCTTACCGACTGGCGATCGCCCTGTGTAAAATTCTCGGCGAGCCTGAGGTAGGTCGCGTGATGCCGGGCCTCACTTTCAAACAGTTGCGAATAGAAAACTGACAACTCTTCGTCGCGGGTTCGCATGTGGTCGCTAAGCAATCGAAATCGTTCACAACTACGTGCCTCGATCAGTCCGGCGATGATGAGTCGATCGATAGCTCGAAAAGGCTCACCCGTCCGAACCAAATCGTTCAATCGGCGACCATAAGGCGCTGACTGCAAACGCCTGAAAGGTATTCCTCGACGTTGCAGCATCGATAATACCATCCAATAGTGCTCTAACTCTTCTCCTACAATCCTTGTCATCTCCCTTCCCAACTCGATGTCTTCCGTGTACGCATTCAATAAGCTCAGTGCAGTAGTGGCCGCCTTACGCTCACAATGGGCATGGTCGATGAGAATTTCGTCGAGGCCTTGGCCAACCTGTGCTAGCCACCTCTCAGAGGAAATATTCTTTAAATGCAACATGGAAGGCAAACAGGAATTAGCATCAATAGGCGTAAATACGGCCGGTTGTCGAACCGCCCAGCGATTGGAACAATCTAATCTGATCGCGGGAGGGGCGATACCGCCACGAATGTTGACAAGCGACCTCGGGATTATTGGTGCTTTGCTCGGGAGTAGGTTGATATGGCGCTTTGGAAAAGCCGGTCGGGAGATTCCGAGTCCAGCGGGCTATTCGCACGCTTAAAGGCAGGGCTTAAGACTACCCGAGATCTTTTCGGGACCGATATCCGAGACCTTTTCAAGACGGATGGGGCCCTGGTAGATGAGCATTTTCTCAGCAATCTGTTCGAGCGGCTTATCCGTACGGACATGGGCGTAGGTCCAGCCATGACATTAAGGGACCAGGTTGCGCACGACTACCGAGGGAGAGTCGTCCAACTTCAGGACGTATTGAGAAGCATCTCGACCCAGACGGAAAAGATGCTATCCGATCAACCCGTCAATCTCCGACGGTCTGGGTCCGGACCAACAGTCATCCTTGTGGTCGGTGTCAACGGCAGTGGGAAAACGACCTCTATCGCCAAGCTAGCATACAATCTTCACCGAGCCGGAAATCGCGTGTTACTGGGGGCCGGTGACACTTTTCGCGCGGCGGCAGTCGAGCAGTTAACGATTTGGGCCAGGCGAATCGGTTGCGAAATAGTCACGGGCCCGCCGGACGCTGATCCGGCAAGTGTCGCCTTTCGTACCACCAAGCTTGCCACCGACGAAGGTTTTGATTTCGCGGTGATCGACACAGCCGGCCGACTTCAAACACAAACACACCTGATGCAACAACTCGACAAAATTCGACGAGTCGTCGGGAAACAGATCGAAGGCGCCCCACACGAAGTTTTACTGGTTCTGGATGCCACCGCGGGCCAAAATGCAATTAGTCAGGCACGTGGTTTTAGCGAAGTCGCGCACTGTAGCGGAATTATCCTCACAAAACTCGACGGCTCCGCTAAGGGAGGTGTAATCCTCCCAATTCACGAACAATTTAAGCTGCCAGTCAAATTCGTGGGCCTCGGTGAAGGGATCGAAGACTTGGCCGAATTCGATCCGGCGAACTTTGCCCGCGCTCTCTTTGAAAACTAATGCCCAACAGACCCGAACCACACACTTAACCCAGACCGCGCAATCGTTACACGGCTAACTGCCAGAAGAAAAACATATGGTGTCACCCTAAATTGGCACCAAAATTTGGCGAACGGGTTCGATAAACCGAGCTAGAGGGGGTGCGGTCGGTTGGGTGAGAGGTGACTTGGTTGGGCGGCCTAGTTGAAACTCATTCAATGTTCGCAGTTCGGCGGACGCCTTCTTGATGTCCCGGGGCAGCAATCATTTGCTTGCTTTAGAAGGTCATCACCGTTTTCAACATATTATAAGATCTTCAGGTCAGGGAGAGATTTGGGATGAAAATGAGTAAATGGGCGTTATTCGCCGCGCTCGCCTGTGGGATTCCCGGTGTAGAGGCCGGAGCGCAAGAAAATATGCTTGGGATTACACGAGTTTCGCACCTCCGCGGGGCCTGCGATTGTGGCCAGGTAGCGTGTGGTTGTGAATCCGAGGAGATTGGAGGCGAAGGTGGGTCTTGTGACAGCGCGTGTGATTCTGCCGCCGCTGCTGGGCTCGGAGACCCCTGGAAACTATTCGCGGACGTGGAGGCGATCGACATCGGTGGCTGGACGAACATCGGCTTCCACAACCGAAGGATGAAAAACTTTTTTACATACCCGGGTAAAGTACAACTGCACCAACAATGGTTGTATGCCGAAAAAGCGATCGACACGGAGGACGGTTTCGATATTGGTGGTCGTGTCGACTATGTATATGGGACGGATGGTCCAGACACACAGGTCTTCGGAACCAACCGCGGGTGGGATAGCGGCTGGGATAACGGGAGCCAATACGGCCATGCCTTGCCCCAAGCGTATTTCGAAACCGGGTATGGTGACCTTTCGGTGAAGGTCGGTCACTTTTTCACGTTGATCGGGTGGGAAGTGGTTCCCGCGCCGAACAATTTTTTCTACAGCCATTCCTACACGATGTACAACAGCGAGCCCTTCACCCACACCGGTGCGCTGGCGAAGTACGCCGCTGGCGAGTCAACTACCCTTTGGGGCGGTTATGTTCTAGGCTGGGATAACGGATTCGACGACAACGGCGACGCTTTCCTCGGCGGTATCTCGCAAGGAGTGGGTGAAGACTTAACCCTAACTTACGCAACAATCATGGGCAGGTTCGCAGAAGCCCGTTTCACAGCAGTGGAGACCGGTTATATGCATAGCCTTATCGCAGACTATGCCGTGACGGATAAGCTCCAATACATCATCCAAAACGACATTTTGTCGTCCAACTTGGCGGGTGGAGCCACGGCCCGAGATGTCTATGACATCAACCAGTATCTCATCTATTCCATCAACGACCACTGGTCTCTTGGCTCTCGATTCGAATGGTGGAGCGTCGCTCGGGATAGCGCGAATTATTTCGCACCACCGACCACCTCTGGCCGAGTTGACGTTTACGCAATCACAGCAGGTGTCAACTATAAGCCGAACGCCAACATCATCGTCAGGCCCGAGGTCCGCTATGACTGGGCTTCGGGACCGGTCGACGACGGCATTCAACAGCTTGGGCTGTTCAAAGCTGGCCGCGATGACCAGTTCACCTTTGGGATCGATTCGATTTTCCTCTTTTAACCGAACGAGCCGATCGGCCTGTCTAGGCTAACTCAGGAAGCTCGGCGAGACTAACTCGCCGAGCTTTTATCATTTAGTTTGCCAGCCCAATTCCCAGGCACAAACAAACATCGACTGCCAAACATTCAAGCAGCTCGTTTCGACGCCAACTGCTAAAAACTTTCAAAGGACAATAAAACCCCTTTAACTAGCCGACTAAGCGTCTTAACAGAAATTTCTCATCCGCTTCTAGTTTTCGGCTCACGGGTTGCTCTAGATGAAAGCCGTAGTTTGATTGGTGGTGTCTTTACCATGACGCCACCAAGAATTGTGTGTCTGCGGGGAACTTGGGGAGGGGTGTCATTCGCGTCGGTCCCGTCCTGGAATGGAGGTGAGGCAGCCGACCGGGTAGCCAAAGGTCTTCTAGAAGCGTTTTGGAGCACGCTGACGAGGCCGACGCGGGTGACATCTTGCACGAGTGTAGAGCAACATAACTGACAGTTCGGGAGCTACCCACCGCCGCTTCGCCGTCGAAGGTCTTATCGGCTTTCGGCGGCGAAGCAACCGGGTTCACAGAGCGGCCAAGTCTCTCACCAATCGCTGATCCCTTACTTTCCTGAATTCTTTCCGGCTCTTGCCTGGGCCGGAAGAGTGCCCCAAAGGCCCGTGGTGAGTGTCCGCCTCACTCGCCCGGGCCGGGGTTTCTTTATTGTTCGAGTCACGAATGGCAACCATGCGGGCTGCGACTCGCGGTTCCGCTACGGACTTATCAAGTAATACTCAGCGGTTACACTCGGAGGAAGCAAAAATATGGTCCTTTGCTTCGATACGAATCAGAGGTTCTTTTTCAAAGTCCAAGCCTTGGCTCAAGCCAAGCTTGTCCCGAACGTTCATTCGCCGATCGGAGAATCGTGAAACTCATCATAGCGATCATCCAACCTGATAAGCTTGAATCGGTCAAAGAGGCGCTGACCAAGGTTGAAGTTGTTCGTCTAACCGTCTTCGAGTGCCAGGGGTTCGGCCGACAAAAAGGCCAAACGGGGGCACATAGGAGCCACGAGTTTAGCGTGAACCTACTTAGAAAAGTTCAGCTTCAAATTGCAGTCAACGAGCCTTTCGTTCAGCCCACGATCGACGCGATTATCGAAGGGGGCCGATCAGGATCTGGAGGCCAGATCGGTGATGGCAAAATCTTTGTGCTTCCAATGGATGACTGCATCAGAATTAGGACTGGCGAGCGCGGTCCGGAAGCGATCTGATTTGGCTCCCAAGACGTTATCGAACCAGTCATTCATTGATCGTCAGGGGTATCGATGCGTTGCCAAACTTCCGGCCCAGGACACATTCCATCTTCAACTGGAGTCGATAGTCCCCTGGTTCGATCTGGGGTAAGTGCATCTCATAAGCCACAAAATAGTCCCGCATCGGACGATCACATTGTTGCCTATCGGCCGGGAGTTCCTGGACGAAGACAATCTTACCCATGGTGTTGACTATCTCGTAAGAACCTCGGACCTCCGTCTGATACGAACCCTCGACCGCATGATGGATAAAATTTTCGATCTCGCAATACAAAATGACTTTTTGACCCGGCCTGAACTCGCCTCCCTCGTGCCGCGTAACCTGACCATAGCCGATCACCTCCCGACAAAACGCTGCTCCATTAATCGCCAAATCCGGCGATAAATTGGCAGTATTCCTTGCCATGGCATGAACGTCCGCAATTGTTGAGGCGAGACGATTCTCAATCGCCAAGGAACCTACCGGATTCAAAAGCTTTCGGCAGACCATTAAGTGCTCGCGAATAAAAGCCTGCTGCGATGCATTGAGTGTTTCAAATCCTTCGACCTTTAATACATCATCTCCTGACATCAATCGAAAATACGCAAGTAGCATCAGACGCCGAAAGCGCTCTGCTTCGGTTTCGTCGGGGACATTCGACTCATGTTTCTCCACCAACGCTTGAATCAAATCATCCATTCCAGGATCTGCTAAGTCGTGTTGAGGCGCTCCAGCAACATGCCCGATTTCACCAACCGAAACCGACCCCGATCGCAACTCGGCGACAGATGTGGCGATCGTAACCGGATTAACTTGATCGCTTTCGATACCGACCGCCTTCGCAACGTCACCACGGGACTGAGCCTTCACGGTTACTAGCCCGTGCGCGGCGATACGGCTAGGCAACCTCGGACTTATTTCCTTAGCAAGACCGCCGTCCTCAGGAAGGGACGGCAAGGAATCAATCGCTTTTGTTAATTCGTCATTAATGCCTTGAGGTTGCGATGTGGAATTGACGCCAATCTTCCCGCCCCCCGAATCGTCGCCTAATTGGCCCAAGATGCGCCTCCGAACCTCAGGGGACGCGTTACGAAGTGAACGAAGCAGCTGATCCACGCTAGAGTCGCCTGACTCGTCGTCGGTTAATCGCATCGTGACAGGTTTGCCTAAATACGGCGTTTCAACTTCGACTCCGACTTTGCCAAACCTATCGGAGGGCAGAATTGACGACTGGCCCTGCGGCGTTGATGACTGGAGCGGCAATTGCTGCCGAGGGGCACTCTCGAGTCCTTTACCTGACGGAGCCAACCGCGTCTTGGGAATCGAATCATCCCTTTTGTCGTCGGCCTGTTGTTCGCTGATACGGACGCCACGATCGACCGGTAGGGTGAGACGACAACCGATCGATGCGATCAACGCGACGACAAACAACGCTGCCCAAGGTTTATTTTCGAAGCTTTTCAAGATCGGCTCCTCGCGGCTCAACATTTCTACTCATATGTCGCAACCCGATCGGAAAGTAAGATGATGGTCAAACCGAACGCAATGGCAATCAGACAAACCCGGCCTGCGAGCCGAGTCAAGAAACCTCGATAAAAACGCTGCTAAACATCAATGTTCAACACAATATTTATCCTGAATCTGGTAGCAACTCTCGTTCTGGTCGGGCTCATTTGGGTCATCCAATGCCTGCATTACCCGATGTTCAGTAGGATCGGGGTTGATGCGTTTACGGGTTATCTGATCGAACACGGCCGTCGTATCACGCCGCTTGTCGCCCCTCTGATGATTTTGGAATTAACGACATCCTTGCTCTTGGCCCTTGGCTTTTGCCCCGCTTGGCTCCCCCGCTGGGTCGCGATCCTGGGATTTGCGATGGTCCTTGGAATTTGGGGGTCGACATTTCTGATACAAGTCCCTTGCCACAACAAGCTGATCCGTGGGTTGGACAACCAAGCGATCACGTCCCTGGTGATAACCAATTGGGTACGAACTTTCCTTTGGACCACCCGGGCAACGGTCTTAGTATTTTGTCTTGGCAAAGCCCTGCAACAGTTAAACACTTGACAGCTAAAATAACAGGCTGACATGTTTCTTCCCTCCATGACCGTCTAGCGGTTCCCAAAAAAGCCAGCGATTTCCTGATCCCCTTAAAAACCGGCCTGTCCAATGCCCTTGCCTTCCCCCTCGGTCCCGATAGTTGGCGTCATTATGGGTAGTCGCAACGATTGGGAGACCATGTCTCACGCCTGCGTAATGCTGGAGACACTCGGAATTGCTTACGAGAAGCGGGTAGTCTCCGCCCACCGAACGCCTGTAGAAATGATGCGTTATGCCGCGAAAGCAGAGGAGAGAGGTCTGAAAGTGATTATCGCCGGGGCAGGAGGCGCTGCTCATCTCCCGGGAATGGTCGCCAGCGAAACAGCTATACCTGTGATCGGCGTTCCGATTCAAAGTCGTGCCTTACAGGGGCTGGACTCTTTGCTTTCGATCGTTCAAATGCCTGGCGGGATTCCTGTCGCGACGATGGCAATCGGAACAGCAGGAGCCAAAAATGCTGCACTACTCGCGGGAAGAATTCTTGCACTCCAAGACGCAACGGTGCGAGAAACCCTCCACGATTGGATCGCCCGACAGACCGCAGAAACTTTGAATTCAGCCGACTTATGATCCTGATCGATTGACTTGTAAGAGCTAATTGACATGCAGCCACTCGATTCCTCCGATGCGACGGGCAACGTTGCCCCGTTCGTCCCCGCGCCTGAGAAAAATGTCGCTCCGAAAACCATTTACCCTGGTAGTACGATTGGGATGCTCGGTGGGGGGCAGTTGGGGCGCATGTTTGGCGTAGCCGCAACCCTTATGGGCTATCGTCTTTTGGTCTTGGAGGGTGTTTCCGATTGCCCTGCTTCTGCGGTCGCCTCGAAAACACTCACCGGCCCCTACAACTCCCACGAATTGCTGACTGAGTTCGCCAAGGAATGCGACGTGGTAACCCTTGAGTTCGAAAACATCCCAGCAGATTCGGTCGATTACATTACTCGGTACACCAATGTATACCCACAGGCTTCGGTACTCCGTATCGCCCAAGACCGCGGTATCGAAAAACAAACACTGTTTAACGCAGGATTGCCTGTAACGCCCTTTCGGCTCGTCAACTCCGCACTCGACCTCCAAAAAGCCGCAGACGAACTTGGGCTACCTCTTGTAATAAAGACAACCAGAGATGGATACGACGGAAAAGGACAATGGAAGATCGAATCACCCGACTCTCTATTACGGTGGTCCGGAGGGGAATCCGCTAAAGGAACCAATCCTTTCTCAAAACCTTTGATCGCCGAAGCATGGATACAGTACCAGAAGGAGATCTCAGTGATCATTGCCCGAGGTACTGTGGTAAACGACACCACGGCAAGCGAATCGACCGCA
>Ga0164292_10001658_pt1 | contig 18076 bp, 20 predicted proteins | sample GEODES117metaG_FD_111486 | JGI IMG/M metagenome (GOLD analysis project Ga0164292, IMG submission 111486) | Eutrophic lake water microbial communities from Lake Mendota, Wisconsin, USA - GEODES117 metaG | ecosystem: Environmental > Aquatic > Freshwater > Lake | place: USA: Lake Mendota...
AGCAAGTTCTCTAGTGTTGCCTCAGCAAAAGCAGTGTTCAGGTTAACCTGCATACCCTGCTTGTATAGCTTTGCAACGTCAAGAACCTGGTCAACCTGTACCTCACCAAAATCTGGCTGGAACTGTAGCTCTAGACCATTCATTGTGTAACCAACGTTACGGAATGCTGCAGAGTCAGCTAGGGTTTCACGGTATGTTCCCGTTGTGTTTCCAACAGATCCTTCAACTTCGTAAGCTGGAAGACCTGCGTCTGTCAATACTCCTGCTTCGTATGTGAACAAAGCAGCTGCACCAACGATAATGTTAGTGCTTGTACCTCTTGTATATGCCATTTATTTCACCTCTTCTTTTTATAGATAATAGGCGTGTTTCCTCATTCATAAGTATAACAGCCTTTTTAAATCATCATTATTTAACAAATCTAAACAGAGTATGTGGTTCAATGTCTGAGCCTAAAAAGCTACAATCTATTACCCTAGGATCAACGTACCAATCCTCAAAGTTTGACACGTTGTGAGCAACTATCTTGTAGCCATGACTGAGCAGAAAGTCGTAGGCCTCTGCTTGATACTTATCATTGTCTCCACCTACATATCTGTCATGCTCAAAGGTAATTACTGAATATCGGTAATTCATAGGCATGTTTAATAAAGCTTTCAGGCTTTGCTGAGCTGGCTCGATGTCAACCTGTAAATAATCAATTTGCTTTGGCCATTTGTTTTTAATAAAATAGGGCAGCAAATCGTAGGTTGTCGCATCTACTGCTAAGCAGGGGTTTCTTCTAGACTCATTGTAAAGATCTGCCCTGTTTTGAATTATCTCTAGGGACACTCCAGACCAGTTATATTCAGTTTCTAACAGATAGGTGTTTGAATCCTTGGTAGCGTGATATCCACCAATTTCAACGTAGTAGCCATTTCTTTTTTCTTTTAGCTGGTTTAGCACAAATGATTCCTGGGCCGCCTGACTATTACTGTTTGGGATTATTTCCATTAACATCTTATTTTATGCGGGATAAACGCTTTTCCTCAAAATTAAGTACATCAGCTTATTTTAAATAATCTCTTTTGTGACTAATCTTGCTTCTGGAGACCAGTCTGAACTAGTCAGATCTGTCTTTTGGTGATAGTCATACTCGATAATGATCTTGTTACCGCCATAAGTTCTAGCTGTTCCGAAATCAATAATGTCTCTGGACTCTTCTAGCTGATACACCTTAAAGTTATGGAAATAAAACATGTTGTCGATTAGGTCTGGGTTTTGCTGAGTTCCTAGATTTACCTGCCTATTTGATGCCCAGTTATTAACTTCTTGGGCAGTTTCATCTCCACGATCCATAAGCCTCAATACCTGCTCTTGAATCTGAACCATCTTTTCAATGGGGTTTTCTCCGTTGGCGTAAAAGTAATACATTACCTGCTCACATTTTATGTGAGGAAAACTTTTCCTATTCATTTTGATTAGTCTATCCCAGGTAGCCATTGTTCCCCCTGTTGGGAAATATGATGTCAGGTCGTTGATTGTTGATGGCAAGGTTGGGAAGAAGGGAGTATCCAAACTAGTGCCTTCTAGAATCTTGCTTTGTAAGTATTTGTTTACCCATAACACTGGTGTGTTTAGTAGTGAATCATTAGCCAATCTTATTTACCCCCGCATTTGCTATCCATTTGTATCCAGTAGATGTTCCAGCAGACTTTCCCAGCCTCTTGCCTTTACTTAAATTCTTTTTATAAGCTACTGGATTTTCCAGGTAAGCCGCAATACCACTTGTTCTTAAAAAGGCTTGAGTAAAATACTTGTTAAAGAAATTATCAAAAACCTGTTCAAACTGGCCTTCTGCCTGTCCTCCAGGATTTAAAACAGTTACTGGGGTTTTTGTAAAAACTTCTTCTCCGTTATCTGTAAACCTTAATGCTTGAGATTGTTTTGGTGCTATGGTGACTGGGATTCCCTCTTCCATAATTCTTGCTTTGTCATAAAAGGGTTCTCTAGAACCATTTTGAATTGTTTTAGATTGTCTAAACGAAGAATTAAATGAAAGACCAAGATTGCTAACAGTATAGACAATATCGTATAGCCTTCCGCTAGGACTACCTGTCTTATTCCACTCATAAACATGATGCAAAATTGATGGATTTACCCTTGCGTTAGAGTCTATATATCCTTTTAACAATTCTACAGTCTGAAGACCAAGGTTTTTTAAAAGATCTTGCTTTCCTAACTGAACTCCGTCCAAAAACCCAATAGAGTAATCCATCATGTTTTTCATATCTTTATTAAATTTTCTAGTGTCAAATTTTGTTATCATAGGTCTGCAGCCTGATTCTCTGATCTACGAACAACAACCTTGTAGTATTCTACTGAGCCAAACGGCCCTATAAAAGGTTCGACAGTTGCTACCTCAAACAGGGTAGACTTTCCAGCTCTTGGTCCCGCTGTCTCTACAAAAACCTCATTAAGATTTCTGTCCTTTATGTTAGTAACAATAATGTTTGTGATTGAATTCTGAACATCTTCATTTGAAAACCTAATGTCTGTCTTAACTCTGCCAAGCATTATGCTATCCTGAGTAATGTTTGCATTTGGCTTTATATCTTCTTTCCAAGCGGTGCCAGCAGAGTTAAAGTTACAAGCAATCGTCCTATCGTGAATCCAATTCTTTTTTACGTTACCGTAGGCACCCTGGTCAACAATAGGGTAGTAGATATCTGCAAGCATTGGGAAAAGTATTGATGGATTTTCGCAGGTAGCCATTATAAGACCCCAAGTCTAGTAATAGACTTAGCATACTTTGAAAGTATCTTGTCTACTATAATGTTTCCTGTTCCCTCGAATACCCTGCTATCAAACTGTAGCCTAAACTGATCTGTGTTATAAGCAGAAATATATCTTTGGTAGTAATCATTTCTGCCACACTTGATGTCATCAATCAGCAGAGTTGCTGCTCTAACGATATCTGAGGGCACTGTGGGGTATCCCACTTCTAAAACAAACTTGTAGTCATATCCGTTAGGAAAGCCTCGTAGAGGTGGCAGGTTGGCATCTACAAGATCCGAACCTGCTGCTGGCAAGATTAGGGGAGCTTGCTCATTTCTGTTGACTCTATCGGTGGCAACTTCGGTGATTGCAGTTTTATCTCTAGTTATTTCATAGGTGCGGTCTGTAACCAACTCATTGTTTTCGTATACAGATAAAATTCTTTTTGCATCCCACCATAGAGGAATATAGTCTGCTCCGAGACCTACCACCTCTAAGGTTTTCTTTTTATAATAGAATCCTTCTGAGATAACTGAGTCAATAACTGCTCTTGCAATTTCCTCATATTTGGTATATTCTGCAATTTCTGAGGCAGTTGTCCCAAGAGTTGATGGATCTACATATGGCCTAATAATTCCATATGTCTCATCGTGAATGATGTCGCTAGATGCATCTGTAATAACAACACGGTAATCTGTGTCATACTTACTAGACAGACCTATTGTCCAAACATAGTTTGCATTGTCTGTTACAGTTTTTGTTGTATAAGAAAGATCTGTCAAATCAGTGATTGTTGCCACAAAAGCCTCATTTGAAACATAGGCAGTTGGGATTGTAAATGTAATATTTACGTCTTGATATGGTAGACCCCTTAAAATTTCCATTAAATTCCGTACTCTCCAGCAACTTCTTCTGGGGTTGCAATTCTAATGTGGTTGCGTGTTGCCCACTTATCTGCAGCTTGTCTTGTCACAATGTTGTATCCCTTGGAAACCTGACCGACTCCAGACCAAGTAACATTTTTTGTAGAGTAAATTGCAACTGTATTTTTTTCCTTAGATACTTTAGAATTAACCGCCTCTTTTTTCTCTGCACTGGCTGAGCCAATTACATTTTCTTCATTAGAGGTAACAGATAGGTTTGGGCTAGTAGCCATCTTATCTGAAGATATTACATCATTACGTTCTTCTTGAGCCTTTACGGCTTCTTTATATTTTTCTACAAGTTGATGTGGAATTAAGGCTTCTCCGTCTTCTAACTTAGCAAGAGGTACATCTTTAAATTTTGAATTATTGTTTTCGGACATTCTTATCTCCTTCTTTACCTTTAATTATAACAGATATTAGAAAAGGGAGCAGGAGATTTTACTCTCCTGCCCCCTTTTAGTAGGTTGCGTTAGACTTTAGGAATCGCTACCGTTTGCGTCAGCGAACGCAATTGCGTCCTCTTCTTCCCACTGAATACCAAAACGTACGAATACGGTGTACTCAATGGTGTCCTTCTTAGGAACATACTGACGGTTAACAGTGATGTCTCTCTGGAAACCCCATACACGGTTCTGTGGGAATGTAAGGTCTACATATCCTGCAGGGTAGTAAGGAACTTCCTGAACATCGATGCCTAGAACACGGGTAGTGCGAGCACCACCGAATGTCTGGCCCTGGCCGTCAAGGTAAGCCTGGGTGTTAGCCTGGGTGTTACCGTTGTGACCTAGTGCCTCAGCAATTGCATCTGATAGGGTTCCGTTGTTCTTAACGATTCCCTGGAATGCGTCTGTACCAGCGTAGAACTTAAGATTGCTCTTAAGTGCACGGTACTTCCTTGGCAATGCAAGAATAATCTTCTGCATTACGTCTGGAGTCCATGCGTTGTCTGCAACTGTTACAACTGCTTCGTGTGCATCTCCTGTTGTGGCCTTGTTAACGAATCCGTCCATAATGGATAGGAATGCGTCTGAGCCAGTACCAGTACCGTTGATTGCTAGATCCTCGATGTCATTTGCAAATGCATTTGTCATCAAACGAACTAGGTGATCCTCTAGAGCACCACCTTCAACGTTGTCTTCTAGTGCTTCAGCTGAAACTTCCCAGTCCAGACGAATCTTCTTGGTAGAAAGTTCGACCTTTGAGAATGTTGCACCTGTGTTTGTGTATACGGCATCAGCCTGAGCTGCTGCACGAATAACACGTTCGCCTACGTTAACTTTTTCAAGTTCCATAGAGTTGGCTCGCATAGTTACACGACGACCATCTTTGGCGAGAATAGTGGCGTCCCATACGTAGTCAATAAAACGACGTGCCTGTTCAGGGCGTAGGATACCGCTTGCCGCATCACCCGAAGGATTTACGGCATTTGGACCACTTGTTACTCCTAGTGTTGCTGTTGGGATGTTGCCCAGTGTGTCTGCACCTGGGTCAGTTACACCACCAATTCCTCCAGACGCAAATGCTCCTTGGCCATTGACCTCGTTAGCACCAGTACCTGGATAGTTTTTAATAATCTCTTCCGACATAATTGTCACCTCCTGTGATATTTTTTTATTTGAATAGATCGGCAGTTTTGAGGAAACGTCCGCCCCATAGGGATTTCTGAACCAGTTGAGGTTCAGATTCCTGAACGATCTCGCCTAGATCGCCAGACTTGCGGAAAGCGGTATCTGCCTCTACAGCGTCTACCCTCTTTCCAAACTCGTTAAACTGTCCCTTGGCTTCTGTTACCTCATTTTTTACAGAGTCAATTGACTTGCTTAGTGCAGATACCTGCTCGTGTAGAGCTTTTACGGTATTTGCTAGATCGCTAAAGGCTGATGTTAGAGTACTCTGGATTTCGGTAACTGCATTTACAATTACTTCTTCCGACTTAGATACCCCTTCTTCCTCGGCTACAGCTTCAGACTTCATTTCGTCTTCGTCCATGTCATCAGACTTAATTTCTTCCTCGTCCATTGATTTCTCTTTGGATTTGGCTTCGTCAGTGTGCATAGACTTTTCTACTGCATCTTCGGTTGTGGCATCTGCCTCTGGAGCGACCTGTGATTCTTCTACTACATCGTCAGACTTTTCGACGATGTCTTCAGTGATTGTTGTTTCACTCATAGGACTTACCTCCTTCTTAATCTCAGTTTTAATGCCTTTAGCACTATCAACTAAGAACTTTATCATATCTGTTTTTTCGTTATCGTTTTTCTCAACGAAACCTATATTTTGCATTGGAGTTCCACTTGTAGGACTCTGCTCAGCGTCATTTTCTGACAACATGACTATGCCAGATTCTGCATCCCAGAATACGTTTTCAATTGGGGTGTCTAAGCTTTCGCCTTTGATCATATCTACTCCGTCAACTTTTTCGACAGATAAAACATTTGCAAACTGATTTGCAGGATTATCTACCAGAGACAATTCTACCAGATCATAGTCTTTAATAATTCTAATTTTTGCGTCCATCTTTTCGTCATATCCATCGTCCCACTTGTTCATCTTTCCACCAATAGAAAAGCCAGAAAGAGTCCCATCTAGGACCTTTTCCCAAGTGTCTTGAGCACCCTTGGAGATGTATGTAGAAACGTAAACTCCAGAATAGAACTTCTTGGACTCTGGGTCAAAGTACTTATCTTCTTTAAAAGAAATCATTTTTCCAACTGCTGTTGGCTGGTGCATCTCTCTAATGTTACCCCGAAATTTAGAAAAGGCCTTAACGCTTGCATCTGTTGTGACTATGTCGGCTTGCTTGTCGATATTATCGAGTGTGGCAAAGCCAGAGACAATACGTCTCTCTACGTCCACTTTACTGAACGGCATTGATAGGCGAACGTTGTCACCCTCAGTGGCCCAATGGGCTTTCTGCATAGTCATGTTAATTCAATTATAAAGGCCTTTTATAAAAAAGTGTTAAAAAAACACTATTCTGAAGACCTTCCCTCTCCAGCTGGATTTCTTCCAGATACTGTTGCCGTGTTATCTGAAGAATTGTTCGCTCTCTCAGAATCTCTCTGTCTGTTTTGAGCAGTGTTTGCTCTTGCGTCTGTAGCCTGTCTTGTAGACATCTCGAATGGCTCATCGCCGTCTGGTCTTTGAGGCAAGCCAAGTTTTTCACGGGCTTCGTTAGGAACCATAATCTGAGTCTTAACGTATCTTTCAAGAATCTGCGATTGAGCAATCTCATCTGTCAAAGTTAACTCATTAAACTTAAAATCTAGGATATCTGTCTTTTCCTTAATTACCTTATTGATAATCTTTTCCAAATTTGCCTGAGCTGGTCTTGCAACCTGCTCTTTAAATGTACGGTCTTGGGCCAAAGCTGCAGCAATGTTTGAGGCATCGCCACCACCAATCTTTGATAGTGGAACTTGGTGAGCAACTAGAATATCGTCCCTGTTTCTAAGTCTGTAATCATTAAAAGAAGCCTCTTGCACTCCAGCCTCAATTGGCTCCATCTTAAACTCTACCTTGTTTGTGTCTGTATCTGCTGGTAGAGGAATGTATAGAGTTCTGTGAGACTGTCCCTTTAGACTGGTCTGAAGGAATCTAAACATCTTGTCTTCTGCGTCAGAAGATAGCTTTGCTCCCTTTAGAGTTACGATATACCTGGGAACACCCTTGTTTCCAAAGTAATCAATATTGTATTGAGAAGCTAGCTGATCACCGTGCAAAGCAGAGATTGCAGACATAATATCTGGAACTCCATAAAAAGTGTTTAGTGGAGAGTATTCTTTATAGTGAATAATCTCATTTGGTCTTGGGTCTGCAGTAATTGGATTCTGATTCTTTGCCCCGAAGTTTTTGAAGTAAACAACTTTCTGACCAATAATTTGAACATATCCGTCACGTAGTCTTCGAACTCTCATAGTTGTAGATGGGATGTGGCCAAGGTAGCCAATCTCTCCAGTAACAGTTCTTCCGACCTCAAGATATCCGTTTCCAGTTGCCTGAACGTCTGTATAAAACTTCATCATTGTATTTGAAAAAGAGTCATCGCTATTTAAGGTCTCAAGCCACTCACGCATTTCAACCTTTGCTCTTTCAATACGTTTTCTGGCCTTATCTGTTGCAGTCTCGCTAGTAGAGGCCTCAAGCTGCATCATAGTTCTTTTTGAAACGTGGAAATCGTAGCCTAGACCAACAATGTTTTCAACCTTTGCATCAATAGCTGCATGGTTGGCAAACGAAGTGTCATAGTAGTTGGCTAGTTCATAAAGGTTCCATGGTGGAGTAATTACGTCAAACATTCCATACCCATTGTGGAATACTGATCCAGGATTAATCTCTTTAGATCCAGCTCCGTTTTGTCCAGTGCTTGTGGCCAATGCACTGTCTTGATATCCCTGCCTCATTGTGTCTACTCCAGTAAAAGCAAGGCTGTCATAGGCTTTTACGATGCGGTCAGAGCGTCTTTTAAAATTCTTTTCTAGCCCAGAAAGGCCTTTTAGGTCATCCCATTTTTTGCCAAATGGATCTTGTTTCTTGAATAAATCTTCTTCTTGCTCTTCTTCTGGCGTAAACGCCTGAATTGGATACTGGTATTCTTCTGACATTATCCTTCATCTCCATAAAGTTCAAGTGTTTTCTTAGCAGCCATAACAGCACCAATGTCATTCATTGATGGGATTAGGCCTTGCTTCATTCGGTCTATTTGCTCGCTATATTCTTCATCGGTAATTCTTGCTGTTCCTGGGAAAAACACGTGGGATCCATTTGGTTCTCCGTAGTAAGCAGCTGCTTGCTTTAGCTTAGCAATCTGCCCTTCGTCGCCCCTGTTTGCTGGAACGTTCAGGATATTGCCATCTCCATCGGTAAACCACTTGCCGTTAGCCTTTTTCCAAACATATACGCCCCAGGCATATCCCGTTTGATCTACAAGAGTTACTTTAGCTTTACCAATTGCTTCTGCAAATTTGTCTTCCATGACCACTAGTATACCATATTATACAGCGGGAAGGATGTGGCTTTGCCAAGTTACACCCTGATAGGTGTTATACTCATAGCGATTAAATTTTAATGGGGTATCATCGTCAATAATAAACTTGTTTGTTCCAGTATAAACCTTATAAATATCTGATGGGTTTACGCCAGTTAGAGTTGAGGTAGAAATAACCAAAACCCCATTCCAGTTATAATCTTGGTTCCAGAAATCCCAGTCATATCTATCTCCAGAGGTTACGCTGGCAAAGTCTGTTAAGAACCAAGATCTCAGCGTCTGCCTTTGAATTTCTTGCAAACTTGTTGACTGATACTGAGAAATACTGTTTACCAAAACCGAACCAGTTACTCTAAAACCACCAGCAAATGAGTCAAAATTTAGTGTATTCGGGAAAGATATTCCTAACACACCCCAGTCGCTCAGTGTTATAACTGGTTCCCTAACAACCTTACCGTTCCAATAAAAAGCAATTCCGTTTTCAAAGTTACCAGTCTTAGCATTAAGTCCGTAGATTCTGGCCCTAGTTCCAGAGTCATCGTTGGCAACAATAAAGAACTTTATGTAATTGTCCTTGCTTTCTATCTCAAAGATTTGCTCTGGGTCTGATGGAAACCGATCTCTACCATATCTAAGGAAAAGCTGTAGGGCTATAACCCTATAGCTTTGAGCTAAGTTTTGATTAACTGGCATTGAGAATCCACGATTAACCAATGCACTATAGTCTCCAACCTTTTCTAACCCGCTGTTTTTTGTCAGGTATAGGTAGGGTGTGCTTCCCTTATAAATTCTGTATGGATTCTTGCTCTTGTAGTCAAAGTACGATCCGTACTTAAGATAAGGAAATACAGGAGTTCCAAACCTAGTTCCCACAGGGTTTGAGGTTTTTTCGTTAAAAGCCTGAGAAGCATACTGTAGCTTTTTAACTACAAGGGGATTAGTGATAATTCCTGGAACCGTCCACTCCAAATGGGTAACAATAGAAACATCAGACAGGCGAATGCCCCTTGGAGGATAGATTATGGTTCCATCTACAACTTCGTATTTTGTTGTGATCCACTCTGCCCCTGGAGAAACGACGTTATTTTTTGGGGCTGCAATGGTTGTAAAGTATGAGTTTTTTGCAGATGAGTTGTTTTTTAAATACTGAAAAGAAACATAAGACTTTAGTAGATTGTTTGAGGTATTGTAAGTGTTACCAGTAAAGTTTTCTAAGGCTGGGTAGTCGACGTTAAACTGAATAAAATCTAGGTCGTAGTATTTTTTATTAAATGAGTCTGAAACATACTGTGCAAAATAGGTTAGGGTTTGATAATCTTCCCAGTATCCATCTATAGCGATATCCAGAGAAATTGAGCTAAAGTTTATTTTTGGAATAAGCGTATAACTGGCTGTAAAGTTTGATATTGTTGCAAAGCTAATCCCAGCAATAGACTCAAAGGAATCCACTTCTCCACCAAAAAGAGTTTCATCATATACTGGGTCATTTTCAAAATTAGTATCTCCTGCATCAAAAACAAGATCTAACGAATGATCATCAAAGTAGTTTTCTGGATTAAAGTAGGTTAGAAGGCCCTTTTCGTCAAACAGGTTTGATATTTTTTCAAGGTTTCTTGAACTGCAGAACCCCACCTTATAGATTTTTCCCAAAAAGGTTTTAGTAAAGTCAGTGTCTCCACCTATAAACAGCGAAAGCTTGCTTCTATTTCCAAAAAATGAAGAAGCTTGGTCTCCGAAGTATTCTGACAATTTTTCGGTTTCAATACCTACACAGAATGGACTTAACGGAAGGAACATTTCTTGAGAATACAGGGTTGTTGATTCTGTTCCGAAATTAAGCTTGTAAACTAGGTTATTGTTTTCTATATATATCTCTAAGTTATTTGAGTTAGTTTTATCTTGTATCTTTAATAGTATTTGTTTGGCTGTTCCAGTTCCTACTTTTTGGAATACCCCGAAAATACCTTTAAGGTCTTGCTGAAGAATGTTCATGTTTTCAAATAGTAAATGAGCATCTTTTCCAGTAAAGCTAATAAAGGGAGTTACGGGGACAGTGTTTTCATCGTAAAGATCTTCGTACCACTGCTGGGTTGTAAAGGTATTTTTAAACTTTATCTCTGGTAACTTATAGTCTGGCACAGATAGGGCGTCATCCAATATTGTTAAGTTTTCAACCTGTCCTTGGCTCCAGCGACCAATGTCTGGATAACTATAGTTACTTGTATAATCAGCAAAAGAATAGTCTACAAGAACAGACGTTCCCCCGTAGGCAGTATTTGCATTCTCTGGGAATTCTGTTGCTTGACCATAAGCAAACCTTCTTTTTGCAACTACCGCTGGAACTAGATATGAGTAAATGGCTACACAGTCAATATCTAAAAAAGGCACACTAGCAGAAGCATAAAATCCTAGCCAGTCATTATCTTTTTCTATGCCACCTACAAGTTTTGTTTTTGGTGGTAGCGTTAAGTCTTTTGTAGAGTAAGAAATAGATATTACCTCTTCTCCGTTTATCAACATTGTTGCCGTGTTCTCGGAAACTTTTAGATCTATCAGCATTGGCCTATACCACTCTGTAATTGGATGGGCTCCAACTGAGTCTCCAATTTTTATTTTAATGAAGGGACCGTCTACATAGATTCCATCGTTAGAATCAATTGGTCCAAAAATTCTAGTTGCCGTAACAGCCTTAGAGTCAATTCGCATCCACATCTCTGCTGTATAATCTCTATACTTTCCAGATTCATTTAGAAATCCTTGACCAGGGAGAATTACCGATGGGTCAGTTCCATTTGGAAGAATTCTAGTAACATTTGATGATCCGTAAACAATTGGTATTGATGAGTTCTTTGCTGTTAAAGATCCGTTATTTATAAAGTAATATCCGTCTAAATCTTGCAATCCATAAGACTTAGCTGTAATTGCCTTATAGCTAAATGGAACATTTGTAGGAAGGGTATCTCCAAATAGTCCAGATGACGATGACAAAAATTCTTCTGACCATTGTCCAAAAGTAATTCCGTTAATGTCAAAAAGCATAGTTGTTCCAGCTGGTGGAACAATGGAATTAATCCTTATAACGATTTTTATTCCAGATACCGTTTGAGGTATTTTAAAAGTTTCAGATATTAAAATCCACCTATCGCTAACCTGAGAGTCGAAGGATCTTAAAACTGGGTTTGCTAGTCCGTCATAGGTGTATCCAATTTCGTAGGATGTAACATATGGCTCATTTGCAAAAATATATGCACTAATTGCAAATGTTTCCTGAAAGCTATTCATTAGTAGTGGGCTTACAATTTCTGGGCTAGTTAAGACAATTTGATTTGTTAGGCCTGTAGTGTTTGGGGTTAGGGTTGTAGTAAAGGTGTCTGGCATTGGCTCATTCAATATACCCAAATTTTGTGCCTTTGTTCCTCCAGTAATTGTCCAATTAAAAACATTGCTCTTGGAGTTTGCTGGCACCCCAACTTCTGGTATCAAAGAGAGGTAGTCGGCCTGATCATCTAACGCCCACATCGCAATCGGGTGTTCGCTAAAAATTTTTTCTGCATACAGATTAGATGGGTTTGCCATAGGTCTATTTTAACACATTAAGTAGTTAAAGTTATAGGTTATTTTTAAACATTAACCATTAGCTTTCCACTGGAGGGGAGAAGCTTTCTCCATCCCATGCCCACCAATAAGAGACATTTTCTGAAAAACTGGTTATATCCATTGCAGTTACTTCACCTGTACTAAATGCGGCCGCAAAAGCATCCTTAAGCAGCGAAAGACTATCCGTTAAGTCTAATATCATAAAAACAACATTTTCCTTGTCAATAAAAGCGTACCTTTTTTGATTTGAATTAGCTTCAAGAATAATGCTATCTTCTGGGAGATGGGAGTTATCAAAGCTCTCGCCATTCCAAATTGATCCAATTGCTATATTTGGGATGCCGCTTATGTCTAGCCCTGTTGGCTCATTTAAAAAGCCATTTGACCATCTTAAAAAAACCTTATCTTCATAATTGCCTGCTATTGGCATAATGTGAAAAATTTCATTTTCTACTAAAAAAGCATATCTTTTCTTTTCCATATTAATCATTATACCCTAATCTATCTATAAGTTTTATAATTACATTGCACACGTGCCAGCTAGACACCTGAATGGTGAGACGCACGGAGGGCTACAAGAGGCAAACCTAGGTGGGAAGAACGGTGGGAAGAACGGTGGGAAGAACGGGAACCTAGGTGGGAAAAACGGTGGGAAGAACGGTGGGAAGAACGGTGGGAAGAACGGTGGGAAGAACGGTGGGAAGAACGGTGGGAAGAATGGCGGGGTAGTTATAACTGTATCGGAATACGCAGACCATTCACTCAGTCCAACAGCGTTTTGTGCACGAACACGATAGGCTTGTGAGGTTGACCCTTCTTGATTGACTGTAACCGATGTACCAGCCGTGCTCCCACTTTTCGAGTCTGTACTTTCCCAATAGTAAAGCGTTATGGGGCTTCCTCCATTATGTGGGGCTATCCAACTAACGATATCTTGGTTAACTTGCAAAGTTACAGTTGGTGCAGCTGGTGGTCGTGGTACAAAAGGACCGATAGCTCCAACAGATGCACCCAAAGCACCAGTCATTAGGTTAATCCATTACCAGAAGCTATCCACGTAGTTGCTTCTACTTTTATAAGTGTTGCCATTCCGTAAGCAGCTAAAGATCTTGTGCCAGTTGCACTTCCACCAGCAAGTCGAAGAGTGTCCCCCGTAATGGCTATTAAACTGGTCACGTTTGCATTTATAACGAGAATGGTTGTTCCAATTTCAAATGGTACTGAAGAGTTAGATGGTATTGTAATGATTTGGCTTGCACCAGTAACATAAATATGCTCTCCAGCGTGTGTTTTGCTAAGTGTCAAGTTTCCCGTGTTTAATATTACTTGTGGCAAACCAATATACCCCAAATTTTTTGCAGTATTAGCATTTACGTCTGGCTCAGATGGTGCTCCGATAATTGTTCCAGTAAATGTTGGACTACCTATAACAGAAACTTCGTTTCCAGAAACAGAAATATTGGTTCCAGCTGTGATTGTTCCTGCTCCAGAAAATTGAAAAACTTCAATATTGTTAGTGCCCACTACAAAAGTTGCAGGGTCATCAACTACCTGAATCCATCCAGTACCAGCGTTAGTTCCATCCTGAACAAAGATATAGGCTCCTGGAATTTCATCAGCCTCATCACAGTAACCACATCTAGTTAAAACATATGGGGTAGACACTGACCCCATATCTGAAACAAAGTATCTTCCATTCTCGGCCTTGTTGGTTTGATTTTTTACAAGAATACCCTTACCTACTGCCCATCCAGTTGCTCCTGCTGCTTCAGCTGGAAAAACTCCATTTGCATTATAAGTAAGAGTTGCTCCAACTCCATTGGTTCCGTTGTTATACGTTGCATTAATGTTTGCTGTGGTAGCTCCTAAAACCTGTGGCTTTGAAACAATTCCAGCTGCAATACCATCTACGTAAATCTTAGTTGCTGCATGAAGGTTAGATGTCGGTGGACCTGAAAGGGTTAGTGGGCCAGTCATTGTTCCACCAGAAAGATTTAGCTTTGATGAAATATCACCTGTGGGACCCACTAAGGATAGTAGCCAAGCAGACTCCGTCCCCACAAAACCATTTGATACAGCAATTTCGTATGCAGATTTTCCATCTATGGAGGGTAGCGAGTTCCAGGGGGTGCTTCCATTACCGATCTTGACCACGTTAGTGTCGTAAGCAAATCCCATCTCCCCCACGCCAAGAATAGTATTTGCGGTTGCCCATTGGGTGGCGGTACCACGTCTTTGAAGCATTCTATATAGGGACATATCTCTATTTTACCATATGATTATTCTATTTATCAGTTTTAGCTATGATACAATTAATTAAGGAGGCTTTTGTGTCAGTTCAGATTATAGACAATTTTATTTCAGATAATGAGGCTAAGGCTATTGTTGATGCCCTATCCCCGCACCTAGTGGCTAGTGAAAGATTTGGCCTGTCAGAAACCCGCTTTGAGGACTATATGAAAGTTCTTAAGCATATATACGATGGAGAGTCTATCTTTGAAGGGCAAGACAATGCTGAGGCAGGTCTTTTATTTACACAAATAGTTAATGGTGTTGCCAAAAAGATTAATGATTTTTATGGGGTAGACGTCGTAGCCATAAACCCTCAGCTTGCAGAAATTTCTAAGGGTGGCAAAAATGACGGACTACATTGTGACTCTGTCCAGCTAGACGGAACCCCTTGGGATGATGGAAACACGATGCTAGAAGATCTTGAGTTTTCAGCCTTAGTTTATTTAAATACTTCTGGAATAGACTATACTGGTGGAACCATTTATTTCCCAAATCAAGACATTAACCTTATGCCCAAAACTGGACAAATGATATTTTTTAAAGGAGACATTGACCACCCTCACGGAGTTTCTGAAGTAACTTCTGGTAAAAGGTATGCCCTGGTGTTGTTCTATGGTCGCTCTGACCGTGTTAAGGTTTATTTACAGTATAAAGCTGGGGAAGCTATGGGCCTATAGCCCCCGCCCGCCTTATTTACAAAAACCTCTAATCATGCTATAATTTTTAAGCAACATTTTTAGAGAATAGGATATTATAATGGAAAAAAATCAAGTAGTAGAAAAAATGGTTTCGATTGCAGAAGAATTTAACATGTTAGCAATCAATGGATCTGGATTGCCAGAAGACCAGGCCAAGCAAATGATTGATCAAGTTAGACCGCAGCTTTATGCAATTCAGGGCGAGATCTACGATGTCCTTGTACAAGATGGTATAATTAAATAGCAAACAGAAAGATTATCCATGAAAGAGATTTGGTCTAAGGCTAAAGAGAATCGGGATATTCTTCACTTTAAGGGTTTTCAGACTCCAGAAATTACTTGGGAAGACACTTTAAAATTTATTTACGACCTTTCAAAAATCCCAGCTAATGAAAGCTTTGCAGAAAGAGCGGAAAAGTCAAGAGGCTCTCAGGTGTTATTCGGTAGCGTTATCTCCAATCTTGGATATTTTTTGTTTGAAGAGAACAATCTCTTTCCAATTTTTAAAGGCGTCACCGAACTGATGGAAAAGGTAAATGGTGGAAATAGCGGAAAAGATTGCAATTACTATGATAAGGATAGGACTTCGGACTCATGTACCTGTGGAGAACAGTGGCACATACAAACCTTAAGATTTTCTATATCTGACCACTTAGTAAACAGTCATCACGACCCGAACAATGTTTTATACTGGCAAGTATTGGGAAACTCTTATTGGGTTATGAATGAAAAAAAAGAATACTGTCTAAAGCCTGGGGACCTTTTATATTTTAACAAAGAAGATGCACATTTGGTATGGCAAGATGGTCCAAGAGCTGGTATCATTATTGATGACATTCGGTCTAAAGAATAGATTTATTTTAAAAGGAGAATGTATCTTGGAATTTAAATACCGTGCTACTTCAGACTCTGTGTTAAAGTTTTTTGAAGAAAGCAATCAGACATTATTTTTTGATATAGCCTTGTTTAATGCCGTTTTAACGATAGAGGCCCCTGACGAAGATACCGCTGACAAAATAAGAATGACAGTCTCTGACATCACCATGTGGGAAAAGGTTTAACCTTTATAGCACATCCCAGTGTAAAAAGTCTCTAAATTCTCCATGACTAATAACTTTAGGATCTACCCACCAGTCTTCGTAGACAGATCTACGTACTAAAGAGTATCCAAAAGAATCTAAAATTTCTCTTTGTGTATCCCTAATAGCCGAATTTCTCCAATACATGTTTGCATCGTGCTCAAACGTAATTACTGTAAACCTGTAAGTGTTTAGTGGAACTGCCAAAAGCCCCTGTAGTGTCCAGTATGGACTGCCCACTGGTCTACCAGCATCGTCGTAGCCCCCATCAATATCTACCTGAAGAAAATCTATCTGCTTTGGAAAATTATTTTCTTCAAAATGCTTAACGTAATTAAAAGATAAAGCGTCCCCCATACATGGATTTTTTCTATTTAAATTAAACTCTTTTCTCATTGAGTCAACTATTTCAAAAGATACGCCAGTCCAGTCGTAGTCTTTTTCTAAAAGATAGGTGTTGTTCCCATTACTATAGTGTGCAGCTCCAAGCTCCACGTAATACCCGTTTCTTTTTTCCTTTAAAATGTCAATAATAAAGCTTTCTTCGTTAGTCATTTCATGTGTCATTTAAATATCTCTTTTCTTAGTATAGTTGGTTCTTTTTCTGTACCACGTACAAAAACAGTTGAAAAATACCTTATGTCATCGCTTAAGACTGGGGTAGATCCATGCAAGATATGGCCACCGTGGATATAGAGAGAGTTTTTCTTTGGCTTAACGGTTATTCCTAAATCTGGATACTCTAACTGCCCCCCATCATAATTATCATTATAATATAGGCATAATCCATATCCAATGTAGTAGTCTAAGTCTGGGATCCATTGATCGGTATGCGGATGTATAAAATCATCCTTTTTATATCTTTGTAAAATCATTTTTGGTGGATAGTAGTGGTAGGACTCAAACAAATTCTTCATCTTATTATTTATTTTATCAAAAACGGTTTCTGTTTTAAACTCTAAATTTTTTCCATACCAGAATCCTTTATCTCCACTTGCTTCTTCAGAGAACCAGGCTTTTTCTTCTGTTTTATTGATTATCTCATGAACCTCTTCAAGCTCTTCGTCTGTTAAAAAATTATTAATCTCATAAACATCGTCGTATAGCTTTATAATATCCATCTTTATCACATAAACTTACTATTAAAAATATTGCTAACCTCTAGATGATTAACGTTAAAATGTTTAGGCAAAGAGCCAATCCAGCGAATAACCTCTGCCATATCTTCTGCCGTTAATGAATATGGCTTGCTCTCTTCTTGAGTATCGATGGTTCCTGGGCAAATTTCTGTAATCTTAATTCCGTATTCTGGAAATTCCATTCTCATGGTATCTACCAGGGCCATTTCGCCCCTCTTAGCATTGCTATAGTTTCCCCCACCCCGAAAAGGAATTTTTCCAGATAAGGAGGTCACAAAGATTATAGTGGGTGATTCCGATCTTTTAAGAGCTGGCACAAAAAGCTGGGATAGGTACATTGGACCAGAAACATTTATCTCATAAGCGGTCTTAAAGTTATCCATTGTTTCATTAATGATGCTTGTCGGACTAGCCCCACCACCCGCATTGTTAACAAGAAGGTCTATGGCCAAGTCGCCGTATTTTTCAAAGAATAGCTCAATTTCTTTTGGCTGGGTAATATCTAGCTTGTATGTTTCAACAGCATCAGACTCTAGTTTTGAAACTCTAGATAGGTCTCTTGAAACAGCAATAACCTTGTATCCATTTTCAGATAGCAGCT
>Ga0164292_10001659_pt1 | contig 18076 bp, 19 predicted proteins | sample GEODES117metaG_FD_111486 | JGI IMG/M metagenome (GOLD analysis project Ga0164292, IMG submission 111486) | Eutrophic lake water microbial communities from Lake Mendota, Wisconsin, USA - GEODES117 metaG | ecosystem: Environmental > Aquatic > Freshwater > Lake | place: USA: Lake Mendota...
ATCACGGCAGCGCTTTGACCTGTCCCTTGACCGCATCAACAGTGCCCACCTGATCCGCCAGGCACGGCTGGTGTACTGGCGCTATCTACAGGGCGGCGGATCGCCGGCGCCACCCCCAAAGGGTGTGGTATTGCAGGGGCAGTCGGGCCGGGTCGTCTTCGGCTGGCCCACCCTGCTGCCGGACGAGCAATTCATTCCCGGTGAGTGGTTGCATGGACGAGGACCGCAGACGTCCGGGCGCACGCCCCGCAGCCGTACCAGTGCCGAACCACCGTGGCCTCCCTCCCTGTCCTGAGCCTGGCCGCAGCCCTGTTGGGAGCCTGCGTGGGCAGTTTTCTCAATGTTGTCGCCTGGCGCCTGCCAAGGCAGGAGTCGGTGGTGCTCCCCCCCAGCCACTGCACCCGCTGTGGTGTGGGGTTGGCCTGGTACGACAACATTCCCGTCCTGAGCTGGCTGGTGCTGGGGGGCCGTTGCCGCCGCTGCCAGACACCGATCGCGGTCCGGTACCCGTTGGTCGAATTGCTCACCGCTGGCCTTTGGGTGGCGGCGCTGTGGGCCACACCCACGGCCATGGGCAGCGGCGCGGATCCCTGGGCGCTGCGCTTGGCCGGATGCCTGCTGCTGAGCTGGTTGATCCCCCTGGTGCTGATCGATCTTGACCATCTTTGGCTGCCCGAGCCGCTGTGCCGCTGGGGGGTTGTGCTCGGGCTGGCCTGCACCGCCACGATCGGTTTTGCCCAGGGCGATCCGAACGGCAGGGCCCTGGTCTTTCAGCACCTGCTGGCGGCGGGGATCGGGCTGCTGGGCTCCGAGGCCGTCAGCGCCCTTGGCCAACGGTTGTTGGGCCAGCCGGCCCTGGGGCTTGGGGATGCCAAGCTCACCGCCCTGCTGGGGGCTTGGCTTGGCCTGGGGGGCCTGGGCCTGGCTGTGGTACTGGCCGTGCTGTCTGGGGCCGTGGCTGGCAGCATCGGCCGTCTTAGCGGTCGGCTGGGCCCGCGGGACCCATTTGCCTTCGGGCCGTTCCTGGCCCTGGGGGGAGCCTGCGTCTGGTTGCTAGGCCACCGGTTCTGGCTGGATCTGCTGCAGCGGGGCTTCGACGGACGGGTCCTTTAATGGAGAGCCCCTCCCGCCGGGCCTGACACCTGCCGGGCTGCCCTGACCATCGATGTCGCTGTTCGACTGGTTTGCCGACCGCCGCAAAACGGTGCCGGCCGTGCGCAACACCCAGGAGGTGGACGAAGGCGACGGTCTCTGGAGCAAATGCCCCGAATGCGGCCTGGTCACCTACCGCAAGGATCTGCTGGCCAATGCCAGTGTCTGCAAGGGCTGCGGCTATCACCACCGCATCTTCAGCGAGGAGCGCATCGCGCTGATCGCCGATCCCGAGAGCTTTGTCTCCCTGGACGATGATCTGAGCCCGACCGATCCACTCGCCTTCAAGGACCGTCGCAGTTATGCCGACCGGATCCGCGACAGCCAACGGAGCACCGGACTCAAGGATGCTGTGATCACCGGCTTGTGCAGGGTGAACGGCCATCCCCTGGCCCTGGGGGTGATGGATTTCCGGTTCATGGGTGGCTCGATGGGGTCGGTGGTGGGCGAAAAACTCACCCGCCTGATCGAAACCGCCACCGAGCGCCGCCTGCCGGTCCTGATTGTCTGCGCCTCCGGTGGGGCCCGGATGCAGGAAGGGATGCTCAGTCTGATGCAGATGGCCAAGATCTCGGGGGCCTTGCAGCGTCACCGCGACGCCGAACTGTTGTATCTGCCGTTGTTAACCCACCCCACCACCGGCGGGGTGACGGCCAGCTTTGCGATGCTCGGCGACCTCATCCTGGCCGAGCCCAAGGCCTTGATTGGCTTTGCCGGCAGGCGTGTGATCGAGCAGACCCTGCGCGAAAAGCTGCCCGAAGGGTTCCAGACCGCCGAATACCTGCAGGACCACGGCTTCGTCGACCTGATCGTGGCCCGGCCCAAACTGCGGGAGACCCTGGCCGGTCTGCTGCAGCTGCATGGGTGCCCCCAGGTGCAACCGGCATGAACCGCCTTGTCCTGGTGCTGGCCGGCCTGCTGCTGCTGCTGGCACTACCGGTTCCCGCTGCACTGGCTGGCCCGGTGGACTGGCAAGAGGTTGCGGCCACGCCCGACGGCCGGCAGTGGTGGGATAGCGGCAGCCTGCGGATCAGCCGCAACGGCATGCTGTCGGTGCTGAGCCGCTATCAACCAGCCGACCAGGACCAGGGACAGCTGTACGTGATGGAGATCGACTGTGGACAACGCCTCTACCGCGACACAGCTGTCAATGGGCTCCCCCGATGGGGGGCCCCATGGCAAGCCGTCAGCGGTGATGGCCTGATCGCCGAGGTGATCGAGGACAGCTGCCTGGCCGCAGGCCTGCAGATCCCCACATGACCAACAGCCCCCTGCGCGTGGCCGTGGCCGGTCTGGGCTTCGGCGAGAAGGTCCATCTGGAAGCCCTCCGCACCTCACCTGACTGGGAACCGGTGGCGCTGTGGCATCCACGCCCGGAACGGTTGGAGGAGGCCTGCCGCAGCCAGGGCCTTCGAGGGACAACAACGTTTGCAGCCCTACTGGAGGACCCCGGCATCGACGCTGTGGTGATCGCCACCCCACCCGGGCCCCGCCACCAGCTGGCGACGGCAGCCCTGGAGGCCGGCAAGCACCTGATGCTCGAAAAACCTGTGGGCCTCAACGCCCAGGAGGTGGAAAACCTGCATCGCCTGGCCCTGGCCCGGGGACTGACGGTTGCCGTGGACTTCGAGTACAGAGCCGTGCCGCTGTTTCAACAGCTGGCGGACTTGCTGCAACAGGGCACGCTGGGGGATCCCTGGCTGGTCAAGCTGGACTGGCTGATGGCCAGCCGCGCCGATGCCGCGCGCCCCTGGAGCTGGTATTCAGATGCATCCCAGGGCGGTGGGGTGCTCGGAGCCCTGGGCACCCACGCCTTTGACCTGCTGCATTGGCTGATCGGTCCCACCAGCAACCTGGTGGCTCAGCTGAGCACGGCGATCGGCAGCCGGCCCGATCCGGGCACCGGCGCGATGACGGCGGTCGACGCCGAGGACGTCGCCCTCGTCCAGCTACAGCTGCAGGGGCGAGGCGATCAGCCCGTACCAGCCCAGCTGAACCTGGCCAGCGTCACCCGGGCAGGCCGCGGCTTTTGGCTCGAGCTGTACGGCAGCGACGCCACTCTGGTGCTCGGCTCCGACAACCAGAGCGACTACGTGCACGGCTTCGGCCTGTGGATCGCCCGCCCAGGGGAGAGCCTGCGGCCGGTCGCACCCGATGCCGAGCTGGCCTTCAGGCGCACCTGGGGCGACGGCCGCATCGCCCCGGTGGAACGCCTGCATGGCTGGTGGGCCCAGGCGATTCGCGAGCGGCGGCCCATGGTGCCCGGCCTGCTTGAAGCATTGGCCAGCCAACGCTGCTGCGACCAAGCCCGGCAATCCGCACCCAAGAACCCGAGGATCGGTATCACAGCAAACACGTCTTCTTCGTAGCCATCGCTACGGTTTAGGAACGTTGGCCCCGGAGTTCAGCTCCGGCGGTGGAAGTAGGGACGCCCCCGAAGCAACGCGCCATCCACCCCGGCTTCAGCCGGCACATTTCTGGAGGCAGCACCATGTCCATCACCACAGCCAGGCAAATGGCCCGTCAGGCCGAAGAGGCCCGCCGCGCCGCCAAGCAGAACGGCTACTCCGTTCAATCGCTGCGTCGCCAGCAGCTGATCGACTGATCCAGCCGCTGCTCATCCGAGCACTTTGAGCCCCGTCCGGCACGCCGGACGGGGCTTTTGTTGTGGCCCTGCAGCCGCCCCGGAGCGAGCGGGCGCCTGGACTCTGGTGGGCATCCCGTAAACTCCCCCGCAGACCGGGTTTCAAGCCCGCCTGCCTGTCTGCTCCCCTTTCTGCCCTTTCACGAGGATTCCCCATGGCGCTGGTTCCGCTTCGTCTGCTGCTCGACCACGCGGCCGAAAACGGCTATGGCATTCCTGCCTTCAACGTGAACAACCTGGAGCAGGTGCAGTCGATCATGGAGGCGGCTTACGAGACCGACTCCCCGGTGATCCTGCAGGCCTCACGCGGCGCCCGCCAGTACGCCGGTGAGAACTTCCTGCGCCACCTGATCCTGGCCGCCGTCGAGACCTATCCGGACATTCCGGTGGTGATGCACCAGGACCACGGCAACAGCCCTGCCACCTGCTTCGGCGCCGCCGCCAACGGCTTCACCTCGGTGATGATGGATGGCTCGCTGATGGCCGACGCCAAGACTCCCGCGAGCTACGAGTACAACGTGGCCGTCACCAAGGAAGTGGTGGACGTGGCCCATGCCATCGGCGTGAGCGTCGAAGGTGAGCTGGGCTGCCTGGGCTCCCTGGAAACCGGCATGGGTGAGGCCGAGGACGGTCATGGTTTCGAAGGCAAGCTTGATCACAGCCAGCTGCTGACCGACCCCGCCGAAGCCGCCGATTTCGTCGCCAAGACCAAGGTGGATGCCCTGGCGATCGCCATCGGCACCAGCCACGGCGCCTACAAGTTCACCCGCAAGCCCACCGGTGAAGTGCTGGCGATCAGCCGCATCGCCGAGATCCACAAGGCCATCCCCAACACCCACCTGGTGATGCACGGCTCCTCGTCGGTGCCGCAGGAATGGCTCGACATGATCAACAAGTACGGCGGTGCGATCCCCGAGACCTACGGCGTCCCCGTCGAAGAGATTCAGGAAGGCATCCGCAACGGCGTGCGCAAGGTGAACATCGACACCGACAACCGCCTGGCGTTCACCGCCGCCGTGCGTGAAGCGGCCGCCAAAGATCCCGCCAACTTCGATCCCCGCCACTTCAACAAGCCCGCCCGGGCCTACATGAAGCAGGTCTGCCTTGATCGCTACCAACAGTTCTGGTGCGCCGGCAATGCCAGCAAGATCAAGCAGCGTGACATCAACTACTACGCAAGCCTGTATGCCAAGGGCGAACTGGATCCCAAGACCGCTGTGGCCGCCTGATTCCGGTTGCTGCCAGTGACGTTTGGGGGGCTGACAAGCCCCCCTTTTTTTTGGTCAATCTCTGACAGGTTGCGAACGACGAGGATCCAGCAAAGCCTCGATCCCTTGCGCAAGGTTGTTTTCCATCACGATGCGGCTGCCATCGCTGACCACCACGGCGGTCAACGTCGGCAGACCACCATTGCGCGCCTGGAGGTAGACGGGTTCCACATACAACAGGGCCTTGCCGATCGGCACCACCAGCAGGTTGCCCTGAATCACAGCGGATCCTGATCGACTCCAGAGACCGAACTGCTGACTGATGCGCGGATCCTGGTTGATCAGGGCCGTGATCTGTTCGGGGCCGAAGATCGGCGTCTGGCTGGGGAAGCGCAGCAACACCAGCTCGCCATAGTGTGGTGCATCGCTGCGGGCCGCCAACCAGGCCGCCAGATTGGGCCGCGCCAGGGGCGTCAGGGGTTGCAACAGCAGAAACTCAGGTGGCAGATCCGGAGAGAGCTGGGCACTGATGTGATAAGGCTTCAGCGGAACCTGTTGATTGCCATAGATCTCCTTGGGTACCTGCCAGACATCGTCACCGCTGTAGAACACCCGCGGATTGGTGACGTGGTAGCGCAGCAGTTGGTTGGCCTGAATCTCGAACTGACGGATCGGGTAGCGCACGTGACGCAACAGCGGCAGCGGCATGGCCGACAACGGCTCAAACAGTTCGGGGAATAGGCGCTGCCAACCCCGAATCAACGGATCATCAGGATCGCTGACATACAAGGCGACCCGTCCGTCATAGGCATCAACCACCGCCTTGACGGCATTGCGCAGATAGCGGATGTCGGGTTCCCCGTTGACCGGCGCGCTGTAGGGGTAGGTGCGGCTGGTGGTGAATCCATCCACAATCCAGTACTGGTGGCGATTCCTGGTGCTGAACACGCCGCTGCCCGGGGGAAGGGCCACAGACACCAGATAGGGATCCACCTCAAAACGAACAAACGGAGCCAGCTGGCGCAGCAGCTGACGCACATCACGCCGTAACAACAAGCGGGTATCCGGCCGGATCGCACCGCGTGTCAGCAGGCGAGGTTCGCCCAGGTACAGGGCTGCCGCCAGCCGACCCAGGGTGGAGCCAACGGGGATGCCGCTGGCGCCGCTGTATCGGGTGTAGAAGTTCTCGTCCCCTTCTGGGTAATCGAATTCCAGAACCGACGACGGTGCCAGGGCATAGGGGGCCGGCAGGGCGCCGTAATAGATGCTGGGCTTGCCGACAGGGATGCCCTGCAACACATCCTGTCGAGAGATGCCCAGCTGACGGCTTCCCTCAACCCGGCTGCTGCGTCCCAGATCGCTGATGAAATATTCGGGCAACCCGTCATTGCCGCTGGTGTTGACCGGCGAGACCGTGAATCCCTGGCCATGGGTGAACACCAGATGCCGGTTCAGCCAGGTTCTGGCGCTGAGGGGCAGCGCGGAACTGTCCATCTCGCGGGCGGTGACCATCACCTGCTGCCTGCCATGTTCCTGGTTCTGTCCCAGGGCGTAGCGGTCGACGGCCGGTGCAGAAAAGCGATAGAAAACCCGCAACTGCTGCAGCTGGCGATTGGTGGCCAGCAGCGGCTGGCTGTCCCACAGACGGATGTTGCGCAGGGTGGCTGCACTGGCCTGCACATCGGCTCGGGTGAGTCGTGGGGCCGGATTGACATCACGGTGGGTGATGCGATCCAGCTGGAACGCCAGCCGGGTGAAGCGGATCGAATGGGCCAAGTAGGGCTGCTCGCGCTTGAGCTCCTGTGGGTTGACCACCAGCAGCTGCAGCACTGGCTTGAGCACCACTTCCAGCAGCGGAATCAGCAGCGTGGCGCCGCCAAGACTGAGCCAGGCCGCTGTGCGCCAGCCATGGCGGGGCAGCGGCACAAGCAGCACCAATGCGGTCAACAGCGCCAGCAGGGCCGCCAGGGTGCGCAACGGCAGGGCCAGGTGCACATCCACCCAACCTGCGCCAGGCACCGTGCCCCCCACAGACAGCAACAACTGGTGACGTCCCAGCCAGAACGCCCCCGCCACAGCCAACCCGAGGATCCCCATCGGCAACCGCAACCGGTGCAGCTGGGGCTCGCTGAACCCGGCGAAACGACCATCACTGAGCTGCGGCGAACGCGCCAGCAACCCCCAGAGGGCGGCCCCGAGATGGACCGTCACCAGTGCGATCACCACGGTCAGGCCGAGGGCCACCGCCGGAAACCGCACCAAGGCAAAACTCACGTCGGCCTGGAGGATCGGATCGCGGATCCCCTGGTCCGGAACCACGAGAGCCAGGGTCCAGATCCCCCAGGCTCGGGCCAGGGCGATGCTGACGGCGCAGGCGGTGGTGGCACCCAACAGGCGAGCCACCGCGATCGGGCGCAACAGCAACGCCACCACAGCAACGGATGCGACGAGCACAAGGGCAAGCCACGATCCACCGGTGAGCAGGACCAGGCCATGCAGGCGGCGTGAATCGAAGGGATCGAGCCACAACCGCCTGGCCAACTCCAGCACCAGCAACAGGGGGAGAACCTGAAGCGCGGCGCAGCACAGCAGCGCCCCCACATAGCGACGCCCCGTCAGGGCAAACCGTAGGGGCTCAACGCTGCGCGCCGGCAGGCGCCAGGTGCCCTGGAGCCAGCGCTGCAAGGCAACGCCGACGCCCAGTCCCAGCAGGGCGCCCAGCAGCTGCACCTGCCACCGTCGGGCCAGCACCGCCTGCCAGCCGAACTGGCCGAACCACTCCCATTCGACCCAAAGGCGGCTGCACAGAACCAAGGCGACCGACACCAAGACCAGGCAGCCGAACGGCACAAACCAGCCCAGCAGTCGTGATCGGGGCTGCATCAAGCTCCCGCGAACATGACTCGAGGCTAGGAATGGGGATTGAAGCGGCAAGCCCCAAGGTCAACGACCCGGGGATTAAATACCCGACAAGGCGAATCGGGTATTGACCGGTGCTCCGTTCAACGCTGTTAACCTCCTTTCAACGCTGAGCGATGCCGTGACAGCCACCCTCTCGCGCTCCCCGCTGGCTGGCCCCACTTTCACCGGTCTGCGCTGCAAGGAATGCGGCCACCCCTATGAAGCCGGTGCCCGTCATGTCTGCGAAGACGTGTGCTTTGGCCCCCTTGAGGTCGTGTACGACTACGAGGCGATCCGGGCACGGGTCAGTCGGACCACGATCGAAGCGGGTCCGGCATCGATCTGGCGTTATCGCGATTTTCTGCCGATCGAAGGCGACCCCATCGATGTGGGCACCGGCTTCACACCCCTGCTCAAGGCAGGCAACCTGGCCAGACGCCTCGGTCTGAAGAACCTGTTCATCAAGAACGACGGCGTCAACATGCCGACCCTGTCCTTCAAGGACCGCGTCGTCTCTGTCGCCCTGACCCGCGCGCGCGAGCTTGGCTTCAGCACGGTCAGCTGCGCTTCGACCGGCAACCTGGCCAATTCCACCGCCGCCATCGCCGCCCACGCCGGCCTCGACTGCTGTGTGTTCATTCCCAGCGATCTGGAGCTGGGCAAGGTGCTGGGCACCCTGATCTACAACCCCACGCTGATGGCGGTGAAGGGAAACTATGACCAGGTGAACCGGCTTTGCTCCGAGGTGGCCAACACCTACGGCTGGGGCTTCGTCAACATCAACCTGCGCCCCTATTACTCCGAGGGCTCCAAGACCCTGGGCTACGAAGTGATCGAACAACTGGGCTGGCAGTTGCCGGATCACATCGTGGCGCCGCTGGCGTCGGGTTCCCTGTTCACCAAGATCCGCAAGGGTTTCGACGAGTTCATCAAGGTGGGCCTGGTCGACGAGAAGGCCGTCCGCTTCAGTGGCGCCCAAGCTGAGGGCTGCAGCCCGATCGCCCAGGCATTCGCCGAAGGCCGCGACTTCATCACCCCGGTCAAACCCAACACAATCGCCAAATCGATCGCCATCGGCAATCCCGCCGATGGCCCCTATGCGATTGACATCGCCAACCGCACCGGTGGCTCGATTGCTGCCGTCAGCGATGCCGAGATCATCGAAGGCATCAAACTGCTGGCCGAGACCGAGGGGGTTTTCACCGAAACAGCCGGTGGAACCACCATCGCCGTGCTCAAGAAGTTGGTCGAGCAGGGCAAGATCAATCCCGACGAAACCACGGTGGCCTACATCACCGGCAACGGCCTCAAGACCACCGAAGCCATCGCTGGTTCGATCGGCGAGCCCTACCTGATCGAAGCCCAGCTCGACAGCTTCAAAGCCGCCTGGCAACAGGCCCAGGCCGCACACCAGGGTTGAAGCCGGGGTCACCGCCCGTCTTCCCCGCGCCATCTCACCGTCCTCTACCCCCCTTGCCATGGCTGTTCAGGTTCTGATCCCCACCCCCCTGCAGAAGTTCACCGCTGACGAAGCCAGCGTCGAACTGGAGGCCACCAGCGTGGATGGGCTGATCGAGGCCCTGGATGGGCGCTACCCCGGCCTGAAAGCCCGCCTGTGCGACGAGAACGGCAAGCTGCGCCGTTTTTTGAACGTGTACGTCAACAGCGAGGACATCCGCTTTCTGGACAACCAGGCGACGCCCCTGAAAGCAGGTGATGAAGTGTCGATCGTGCCAGCGGTCGCCGGGGGTTGACCAGCCCGGCTGCCCACACCAACGGATTGCCCTGACCGTCGCCATTGCTGCAGGCCCCAACGGCAAGCAAGGGCTCAATAGGGTGATGTTTCAAACAGTGAGGATTGCCCATGACCCAGGCACCTGCAGCCACCAAGGCCCTTCTGTTTGATTACCGCCAGGCCGCCAACCCGGTTCGCCCGGGCCTGACGGAACCGATTCCCTACCACCAGTGGAGCCCGGCGCTGCATCGTTCGGGCCCCAGCGGGGTGATCCCCCTGGATCTGAGCGTCGAGCTCGGGACCGCAGGTCCCGCCACCAGTCCTGGTCTGGCAGCCCATTTTGTGCGCATTGGAGCCGGGGAAGGCGTGAAGGCCGCGGCCCGAGCCACCAGTTCGCTCTTCTTTGCGCTTTCCGGCGGCGGACGGTGCCGTCAGGGCAGTGTGTCGATCGATTGGCAACAGGGTGACTTGTTCGTGCTGCCCGCCGGTGAGGACCCGCTGCTGCAGGCGGACCACACCAGCGTTCTCTACTGGGTCAACGATGCTCCCCTGTTGACTTATCTGGGAGTGGAACCTGCGTGTGCGCGCTTTGAAGCCACCCATTACCCGGCCAGCTGGCTGCAACGCGAACTGCAGGCCCTGGCTGCCGATCCCGCCAGCGCCCGCAGCAACCGTCTGAGCCTGTTGCTCGCCAACAGCGATCTGCCTGCCACCCGCACGGTCACCCATGTGCTGTGGGCGATGTACGGCATGGTCCCTGCCGGAGAGACCCAACCGCCCCATCGCCATCAGTCGGTGGCCCTGGACCTGATCATCGATTGCCAGCCTGGCTGCTACACCCTGGTTGGCACCGATCTCCAGCCCGACGGCACGATCCGCAACCCCAGGCGGATCGACTGGGAAGCGGGGGGAGCTTTCATCACCCCCCCTGGCCACTGGCATTCCCATGTCAACGCCAGCGGCTCCCCCGCCTACCTGCTGCCGATCCAGGACGCCGGTCTGCAGACCCACCTGCGCAGCCTGGACATCCGCTTTGCCGGCTGATCACCGTTGATCAGCTGGGTGAACCCGCAACCAGCGCCCTGAAGGCATCGCCCTCGATCGTTTCCTCAACGATCAACCGCTCCACCAGCAGGTCCATCAACTGCCGGCGCGGCTGCAGCAAGCTGACGGCCTGATCCAGGGCGTGCTGGGCCAGCTGGCGCACCTGGGCATCGATGCGGTTGCCGGTTTCGCGGGAATAGTGGGGGTCCTGGCGCAGCCAGTCCCTCCCCAGAAACACCTCGCCGCCATCGGCCTCGAGTGCCACCGGGCCCAGGCTCGAAAAGCCATAGCGGGTCACCATCTCGCGGCAGATGCGCGCCACCAGGTCCAGATCGCCGGCGGCCCCCTGGGTCACCTCGCTGGGACCGAAAACGACCAGCTCGGCAGCCCGACCCGCAAGGGCCACGACCAAGCGGGCCTTGAGAAAGGCGCGGGTGATCAGCCCTGAATCCAAGGTTTCTTCATCGGGAAGGGTGCGGGCAAAGCCACCGACACCGCCGGCACGGGGCAGCAGCGTGACCTTGTCGAGCTTGTCGGCCTCGGGCAGCAGGGTGGTGACCAGGGCATGGCCGATTTCGTGATAGGCGATCAACCGCTTCTTGGCGCTGTCCTGCAGGGGTGCGGCGGTCAGACCCATGGTGATGCGCTCAAGCGCATCGGTCAGGGCGGCGTCATCGATCTGCTGCTGCTGACGCCGGGCCGTCAGGATCGCAGCTTCGTTGAGGAGGTTGGCCAGATCGGCCCCCGAAAACCCCGGCGTGCGCGCGGCCCAGGCGCCCAGGTTGACCGAGCTGTCCAGAGGACGGGTGCGGGCATGGACCGCCAGAATCTCCTCACGGCCGCGTCGGTCGGGCAGGTCAACAGTGATGCGTCGGTCAAACCGGCCAGGTCGCATCAGGGCCGCATCGAGCACATCGGGCCGGTTGGTGGCCGCCAGCAGGATCACACCGCCGTTGTCTTCGAACCCGTCCATCTCGGTGAGCAGCTGGTTGAGGGTCTGCTCCCGTTCGTCGTTGCCCCCACCGATACCCGCCCCACGCTGGCGGCCCACCGCATCGATCTCGTCGATGAAAATGATGCAGGGCGCCTTGGCCTTGGCCTTGCGGAACAGATCACGCACCCGGCTGGCACCCACACCCACAAACATCTCAACGAACTCGGAGGCGGCCATCGAAAAGAACGGCACGCCAGCTTCACCGGCGATGGCGCGGGCCAGCAGGGTCTTGCCGGTACCGGGGGGGCCCACCAACAACACGCCCTTGGGGATCCTGGCGCCAACGGCGGTGTAGCGCTCGGGGGCCTTCAGAAAGGTGACCACCTCCTGGAGCTCTTCTTTGGCTTCAGCGATACCGGCCACATCCTCGAAATGAACCGGGGTGGCGCGCTCCTCCTGGAGCCGCGGCTGGGAGCGGCCGAACCCCAGGGCACGGTTGGCCACCTGGGCCGAACGCCGCAGCAGCAGGCCAAGCCCCAGCAACAGCAACAGGACCAGCAGCCCATTGGCCACCAGCGAGGCGACCGCGCCGTCCTGGCGGTCGTTGCGAACGCTCAGGGGAACCCTGGCCTGTTCGGCGGTCTGCAGCAGCAACTGGTCGTTGCTGAACACGCTGACCTGGGTGCGCTGACCATTGCGATAGCTGACCTGCACCTCGCGGCGCAGGGGCGACAGCTCCAACTCGCTGATCTTGCCGGCGCGGAGATCACGCAACAATTGGCTGTAGGACGGGCTGGGCGCCGAGCGTCCCCAGAGCGGCTGAGCTGTCGGAGTCGGGGTCTTGGCCTGATCGGGAGCCGATGCTGCGGCCGGAAGGCTTGCGCCCACAGGGTTCCTGGTTTCACCCGAGCTTAGCGATTTGACGAAAGGCCAGTTGGCGCCAGACAATTGCCGTTTGACCAACAGGTCGGGCGATGGCAGTTCCCAAGAAGAAAACCTCCAAAGGCAAGCGCAATCAGCGCCACGCCCATTGGAAGGCCAAAGCCTCCGTGGCAGCGCAAAAAGCTCTGTCAATCGGCAAAGCCGTGCTCAGCGGCAGGGCCCAGGGCTTTGTGTATCCGATCAGCGAAGACGACAGCGAAGCCTGATCACAGGCCGGGCAACCGGATCAAACCAGGCCAGGTGTCACCTGAAGGCAGCGTCTGCGACCGTCCAACAGGGCAACAGCCATGGCCCTGGCGGTCAGGCCAGGGCCATACAGACTGGCGGGCAGTGAAGCCAGGCTGGCCCGAACCAGCGCCCTGATCTCCATTGCCCCAAGCGCCTGTTCACCACGGCGGCGTTGCCTGGCTTCGGCCTGCAAACGCCAGCGCAACACGCTGGACCACTGCTGCGGCTGCAGCGACCAGACACTGTCGCAGCGCTGCCACAGCGATTGGTAGTCGGCCAAGGCTCGATCCCAGTAGGGCAGCCAGGCCTGTTCTGCCTCGCTCAGGTCGCTGGATTGTTCAGCAAGCCAGCGCCTGATGCCGTCCTGCCCAACGGGTGCGTAGCCCACCAACCAGCCCTCGAGGAGCACGGCGTCGGCATCGGCGCAACGGTTCCAGCCGGCGCGGTCGCCCTGGCCATGCCGCAGGGTCTTGTCGAAGCGGGGCAGGCGCAGGGAACCACCGCCCTGCCAGGCAGCGATCGCACGCAGCAGCAGGGCTGGATCGTGGCTGCCGGGCGGGACCCGGGTAACCCCAAAGGGGTTGCCGGCCAGACGCCGTTGCCGCGCAGGCCAGCGGTGATAGGCATCATCGATCGAAGCCACCACCAACCGCAGACCACTGACAGCGGCCATCTGCTGCAGCTGCCGCGCCAGGGTGCTTTTGCCGGCCCCGACCGGGGCCTGCAGGGCGATCAGCGGCCGCGAGCCGGCGGTTTCGCAGCATCGCTGCAACCGCGTGAGCAAGGGGAGCGCAAACCCCCACAACAAAGCAGCATCGATGGCAGGGGCATCCTTGAGCCCAGACAATCGGTGCTGCCACTGCTGCCGCCAACGGTGGGGATCCTCCACAGCCAGTTGCGACAACAGGGCGGTGCTCATGTCCCGAGCTTGAAGGCCTCCAGCACCACCGCATAAACCGCACCCATGCGCAGGTTGTCGCACAGCAGCCAGCCCAGCGGTGGCCGTCCACGGATCAGGCGGCTGCGCAGCCGGATCAGCAGCTCCACCAGCAGCACCATCAACACCACGGCGCTGGGGCGGCCGCCAGGAATGCGATCGTTGACGTAGGTGGTGAGGTTCGCCCCCAGGTAGAACCCGATCAGCAGAGCCAGCAGCTGCAGACTGCGCAAGCGCCAGCTGCCGGGCACGCCCAGACCGAGGGATTGGCCCAGGGTCTCCTGCAGGCGATTCCAGCGGGTGGTCTGCAGGGGCAAGCGGGTCATGGCATCGATCAGCGCTGCAACGCCTGCAGATAGGAGAGCGTGATCTGACCCTGATGGCAAGACGGGCCGACCAGCACCTTTCCAGCAGGGCCCAGGTCAGTCACCACGGCACGGGCGCAGGCCCAGTTGAGCTGCCGATCGCTGGCCCCGTAGTGGCTCAGCGTGAGCAGAGCGGGCAACCCGGCGGCGTGGGCGGCCGCCAGTCCATGGGCCGAATCCTCGAGCACCAGCACCTGATCCCCCCTGTCCAGCACCCCCAGGTGGCTGAGCCGGTCCAAGGCCAGCCCGTAGGCCTCGGGATGGGGTTTTTTGTCTTGGACATCCTCACCGCAGATCCAGAAGGCAAACACCTGGGCGAGGGACCCGAGCACATGGTCCATCAACCCCTGCACGGCGCTGCGGGCGCTGGTGGTCACGATTGCCTGAACCAGGCCGGCCTGCTGGGCTTCCAGCAGCAGCGCAGCCACCCCTGGACGCAGCTGCAACGACCCGCTCGCCAGCAGTTGCTGGTAGTGGCGCTGCTTGGCCGCCTGCAGGGCAGCCACCCGCTGCGGATCCGGAGCAAGGCCCTCCAGGGCCGCAAGCTGGGCCTGAATGCGTTCGTGGCCGCCACTGATCTGCAGCCAGGTGCCGTAGGCGTCTTGGTCCCAGTGGATCGGCAGGTCAGCCTCGGCAAAGGCGCGGTTGAAAGCGAGCCGATGGCCGTCCCGCTCGGTTTCGGCGAGGGTGCCGTCGACATCCCACAACAGGGCGCGCAGAGCCACGGAGCAGCCAGGTGTAGGTGCCCAGATTCCCACGCGGCGACCCTGGCCTGGCGCGCAGCAGCGCCCACAATGAAGGCTCCCTGATGCGAACGGTTGCTGCCTCCCATCGCCGAGCAACGCTGGCAGCTGCCGGCGAGCCTGTCACTGCCAGACCCAGGGACCCTGGAGCAGCTGGGGCGGTCGGTGGGGCTCTGCGACGAACTGGTTGCCGTTCTGTTGCGTCGCGGCCACACCAGTCCCGCGGCGATCACAGGGCTGCTGCAGCCTGAGACCCCACCGCCACCCGAAACCGCCTTTGCCGATCTGCCCATCGCGGTGGCCCGGCTGCAACGCGCCTGCCAGCAGGGCGAGGGGGTGGCGATCTGCGGCGACTACGACGCCGATGGCATGACCAGCACAGCCCTGCTGGTCGGGGTCCTGGAGCGGCTTGGGGCCCGACCCCAGGCCGCAATCCCCAGTCGGATGGACGATGGCTACGGCCTTAACCCCGGCATGGTCGAGCGGCTGGCGGCCGACGGCATCCGCCTGCTGATCACCGTCGACAACGGCGTCAGTGCCGCTGCCGCGCTGGCCCGTGCCCAGGCCCTGCAGGTGGAGGTGATTCTCACCGACCACCACACCCTGCCCAAGGAGCTGCCACCCCATCTGGCGCTGCTGCACCCTGCGGTAACCCCGGCCGGTTCGCCCTACCGGGGGCTGGCGGGGGTGGGGCTGGCCTATGTCCTGGCAGCCGCACTTTGCGCAGCAATGCAAGACCGACAGGGCCTGTCGATCGCCTTGGACCTGTTTTGCATCGGCACGATCGCTGACATGGCGCCACTGCAGGGTGTCAACCGCAGATGGTTGCGCGACGGTCTACCGCGGCTGGCGGGCACCCGGCTGCCAGGGTTGCGAGCCCTGCTGCAGCTGGCCGGCCTTGAGGGCCAGCCGATCGATGCCGAAGCGGTGGGCTTTCAACTGGCCCCGCGCATCAACGCCGTCGGCCGCTTGGGGGATCCTGCCCTGGTGGTAGAGCTGCTGACCACCAGCGACAGCCACCGTGCGCTTGAGCTGGCCCGTGATTGCGAAACGCTCAACCGCACACGACGCGATCTCTGTGATGCGATCGAAGCCGAAGCCCTGGCCCTGCTTGATGCCGATGGCGACCAGCGCAGTCCGTTCCTGCTGCTAGCTCAGAACCACTGGCACCACGGCGTCATCGGCATCGTTGCAGCCCGCCTGGTCGAACGCTTCGGGCAGCCGGTGGCCCTGCTGGCAGGCGAGGGCGACGGCCGTCTGCGGGCGTCGGTGCGAGCCCCCCGGGGCTTTGCCGTCGACCAGGCCCTGCAGGCCTGCAGCCAGCACCTCGAACGGTTCGGCGGTCACCCGGCAGCAGGTGGATTCACCGTCCGGGCCGAACGGGTGGCAGCCCTGCACGAAGCGCTCAACAGTGAAGCGGCCCAGTGGCGCAGCCAACAGGGTGGGGGGCTGCCCGTGGAACCTGAAGCCCTGCTGCCCCTGGTGCGCATCGACCGGGACTTCTGGCAGCAATTGCAACGCCTTGCTCCCTTTGGCACCGGTCACAGCACGCCGGTCTTCTGGAGCCGCAGTTGCCGCGTGCTCGAGCAACGCCTGCTGCGCGGGGGACACCTTCAGCTGCTGCTCGGTCAGGGCGAGGCACGCGTGCAGGCCATGGGTTGGCGTTGGCAGGGTGCGGCCGATCTGCCCGACAGTGTCGATGTGGCGTTTCGACTCAGCATGAGTCGCTGGCAGGACCGGGAACGGCTACAGCTTGATCTGGCCGGACTGCGTCCGGCCGGTGAAGCCTCTGCACCGGTGATGCTGCAGCGCAGCAACAGGACGTACTGGTGCCGCCGGGAAGGGGACGATCTGGTGGTGCGCAACAACGCCGGCGAGGAGTTGCGCCGGCCGCTGACTGGGCACCATCGAACTGTTGACGGCGCTGATGCCAAGGCGATTGATCTGTCCGAGCGGAGCAGAGACCAGCACCCTTATGTCAGGAGCCTGCTCGACGACGCAGCCTTGGCGCTGGGTCTCGCCGCCTAGGCGAGAGCCTCAGCCAGGGTCAGAGGGCGCCGCGCCGGTAAAACAGAATGAAGATCACGGCAGGGCCCGCCAGGGTGATCAGGGCCAGGGCCGCAAAGTTGGCGATCAGGTGGAAATCCATCGGGATCAGGTCGAGATCGGGGGTCGGGATTCAGGAGTCGGGGACCAGGTTGAAAACCCGGCCTGGTGCAGCACCTTCCTTGTTCCCAAGCCTAGAAGTTAGCCCTGGCACCATTGCCTTGACACCTCGCTCCTGTGATGGCTTGTCATGCTGCTCCTGGATACGAGGGAGCCAAGCCGGTGTCACAACCCAGCCAATGGCGCTGCATCGATGGCTGCGGAGCTTGCTGCCGCCTCGATCCCGCCCTGCGGCAGGAGGCGATCGACGCCCTCAACCCCGAACAGCAGGAGCGTTACATGGCCCTGGTGGGGCCCGATGGCTGGTGCCGTCACTTCGATACCGGAGCGCGGCGATGCCGGATCTACGACAGCCGACCTGATTTTTGTCAGGTGGCCAATCTGGTGACCCTGTTCGGAGCCGGTGCACTCGGTTCGCGCAGTGGCGACGACCTGGCCATCGCGTGCTGCAAGCAACAGATCCGCAGTGAATATGGCGGCCGTGGCAAGGTGATGCAGCGGTTTCTGCGGGCGATCCGGTTGCGGTGATGGAGGAACAGAACCCATCTCCCCACCCGTCCGCAACGACGCGGCCCATCCCCGAGCAAGCGGCGGCCAGTTGGGGCGCTGTGTTTGTCTCCACTGCCACGACGGTCTTTCTGGCGGAGCTCGGTGACAAGACCCAGCTGGCGGCCCTGCTGTTGTCGGCCCAGTCCGGCGAGCCACTGGTGGTCTTTGTCGGCGCGTCTCTGGCCCTGATCTGCTCCAGCCTGGTCGGTGTGGTTCTCGGGCGCTGGCTGGCACGCTTGCTGCCGGCCGAGCTGCTGGAGCGCCTGGCAGGAATCTTGATGGTGGTGCTTGGCCTGTGGCTGGGCCGCCAGGCCATGCTGACCCTGCCCCTGTTCCATGCAGGACTTCCCGGAGGCGCATGACCCTGCACCTGGGCCTGCTGGCCTCAAGCTTTGCAACGGTGTTCCTGGCCGAGCTGGGGGACAAGACCCAGCTGGCCATCGTGACGATCAGCGGCACCTCGAGCCGACCGGGCGCCGTGTTTGCCGGCAGCGCCGCCGCCCTGGTCCTGGCCAGCCTGGTGGGCGC
>Ga0164292_10001660_pt1 | contig 18075 bp, 16 predicted proteins | sample GEODES117metaG_FD_111486 | JGI IMG/M metagenome (GOLD analysis project Ga0164292, IMG submission 111486) | Eutrophic lake water microbial communities from Lake Mendota, Wisconsin, USA - GEODES117 metaG | ecosystem: Environmental > Aquatic > Freshwater > Lake | place: USA: Lake Mendota...
AACAATATGAGAATTACTTTTTGCATATATAATATAATCGTATTTTAATATTTTATAAAAATACGATTTTAGAAAATTATAACCTTAGACATATTTGTCTTTTTAATATAACTAATAATATTAAAAAAGAAATCTATGATAAAACCATGTAAAAGTTTTATATTAATTTACTTTAAATACCTCAATTTCACTTGTTGTAAAATTATAAGATCCAAATATGGATGTATTTGATGGCGAATCATATGAATGTGGAGTATTCGTATATCCACTTGAGCTATTTGAATTATTTGGAACATAGATATCATGTCCTCCTCCAAAAGTAGGCCCATAACCAGAACCATCATACATGGAATATTGTGGATATCTATTATTATAATATCTATTAGCACTATTTCCTGAAACACTAAAAATAAATGCTTGGCCTTGAGGCACATTAATATAATTGTTAGCTGACCTCCAACTTGTAGGAGTATATCCGCCACCAATTCTTCCATTTGTAGCTCTAATAACAGTTAGAGTAGCCCCTTGATTATCACATTTAGTATGAAATGCTTGGGCTGTAAAACCATCACTAGAACCCTTATATAATAATATTAGATCTTTTTGTGTGCCGAATAAATTTTGTATTATTTCAGGTGTAATTAGGTCAGAATTCAATGGCTTGGGTATTGTAGATAATGGAAAATTAATAGGAATTTCTTTGGTGCTGTTACATGGGGTGCAGACCGCATCATTTGGGTCAAATAGGCAAGTGCAACTTTCAACAATTAGAGGTGACCCTGCGATAATTCTTCCATATTTATAAACGTCAGTGTAATATGTGTTAAATTGTTTAGATAAAACTCCTTTATTATTATTTGACCATTTATTAACACGACGAATAAGTTCATAGTATTGTGGTGAATTTGGTTCTACTAATTTATTTTTAGTAATATATTTTTCATCTAATGGATATTTGATTTTCTCAGCGATAGCCATAATAACATTTATAAGTCGTAAATTTGAATTTATAAAATCAGCAATAAAGTCAGCACCATAAATTTTTTGATTATTTTCATTTAGTTTTCTAGTTATCAATTGTACATATGTTGTATCATTAAAATTTTTAATATTATCGATTTTAATTAACATTTTAAAAACTTTATTAATAGTCAAAAAAAAGCTTTCTGAATCATCTTTGTTAATAACAGATTTGCATAACAATGGGTCTGAATGATAATTTTTATTTACTGATTGTTCGCATAAAACCCGAGAAGATGGATTATAACAAGCGGCTGGATTAAATTCTTTATAATCAGGATTAGCACAAAATGATAATTTTTCAACAATAGGTATTTGAAAATAGCATTCCCACCATCCTATAGCATAGTCGTCTGTTCGAGGTCCGTTTTTAACCCATAACCATATTGCTTTATCACCAAATCCAATATCAGTATTTGTTGACCAAACGCTGTTATTTCTATTTCCCAATTCTATTGTTTCTGGTTCATCTGTTTTAGAATAGACCTTATTAGCCCAACCACCTCCACAGTATTCAGATGAATTGCTTGTGCATCTTTTATTACAATTATCACTTATACCATATTTACCAAACGAATTACCTCCAGAACAATAACTACCGTCTTGTAAAGCATAATATGATAAATTATCCCCTGCGGTAACTTTGGCACACTGTTCTATACTAAAACCATACCCATATCCTTTAGGTAAATCTCGTGATGCTCTATCATTATAGCATCCCATATATTTACTTCCAGATATAGTTCCATGGTTATCTAAAACTCTACCAATAAATCGGACATTAGATTTATTACTATAATAGTCAACACCATTGAAATTAAATTTCCCAATAAATCCACCTGGACCACCTCCATTATAACATCTAAAATGAATTTTATCACCATAATTTGCGTTTTGAACAGTAATATTATGTGCCCTATTCCATCCTGACCCCGTATAAATATGGGAGCCTCTAAAAAACACTTTAACTTCATCATCTACTTGAATAAGCATTTTTAAAGGACCCGTGTATGATTTTCCATCAAAATATTCAATATTTTTAGAATTAGACTTAGAATTTGAATTAGAAAAACTAAAGAACCCTTTTTTAAAAATATTATATTGTCGTTTATTAACCTCAATTAAGAATAATAAAAAAAGTATTATTAAAAATAACAAATATACTATCATTATATTATAATAATATATAAATTATAATATAATTAATATTAAATATCTAGTTTGTTTATATATAATATTATCTACATTCTAAAAACAGATATAAGATTATATTTATTTTCTTGATTTACCATTTTTTCTTATTTTGTTTTTTACTATTTTGTCTATTACTATTTTGTCTTTTACTATTTTGTCTATTACTATTTTGTCTATTACTATTTTGTCTTCTTGATTTTTTAAATCTTCCCCCTCTAGAGTGAAGTCTTTCCCAAGTTTCTAAAGCTTTATCAAATTCTTCATGAGTATATCCTGCATCCCTAATAGCCTCTATTAGCTGATCTAAATTTTCGTATGATGCTAATATAGCTGGTGTTAAAGGTTGTCGTTGTGATGATTGAAGTCTTACCCAAGTTTCTAAAGCTTTATCTAATTCTTCATCAGTATATCCTGCATCCCTAATAGCCTCTACTAGCTGATCTAAATTTTCGTATGATGCTAATATATCTGGTGTTAAAGGTTGTCGTTGTGATGCTTGTCGGCCTTGTCGGCCTTGTGTAAAGTCAGAACGGTATGCTACAGGCACTTGGTTATGTGTGTATGCTTGTGCACCGAATGAGCCTTGATATGGAGCTTGTGATGCTTGTCGGCCTTCTTGGCCTTGTGTAAAAGCTGAACGGTGTGCAACAGGTACTTCTTGGGCAGCCATTGAAAAAGAACCAACACCAGTGGCTCGCTGAGTGCTTGGTGTTTGTGGTAAAGTAGGATAGATAATATCAGGGCCACGCATAGGGTTTTTATAATCTAAATCTGTAGGGAAACTATACGAGGTTCTGCCCGCCAAATTTTGATAGAATGTATTACCAGCTTGGTCTTTTTGCTCTGTCCATCCCAAGGGCAGAGGTTGAGTTCTTGGTTGTTCAATACCTATAACAGGTTTAGTATTAAAAGCGCCATCAGTTCTTGGTGTGGCTGTGACAAGGAAGGATGGTGTTGCGTCACTTAAATGCGCAAAATCAGATGGAGATAAAGATCTACAACTCAAATCGATAAAATTAACATTCGCTACATGATATTTTTCTGATAAACGTCTAGCAAGTTCGCTAATTTGAATTATTTGTGTAGGTTGTTGACCCCCAAAATACATTTCACTACCATTTAATATTGATTCTCCAGTTTGCCAAGACTTACCTTGAAATTTTGTGTAAGAACAATAAATATCTTTAGGTTTCATTTGACTTAATGGAATAGAACTTGAATCGACTATCCAAATACCATGATTATCGTTACCCGTTGGGTCTGTAAAATCATAATTATGTTCGTATTGTGCACTTGTATATTGAACCCACTCACTTTCTTTTGCAGGTGCAGTTAATATATACCCAGAACTAGTATTACCTGTTCGTTTCATTTCCTCAACTACTAACCCCTGTACAAATGTATCATAAAGTGTTAAACCTCTAGGCATACTACTTTTGCGTAATTCATCGCGAAAACGTTCTAACATATGATCAAATCTCATTCCTGAATTTTCAGTTTTTACTCTTTTGAAAATTTCAATTATCTGTTGTTGAAAACCTTCCATAGCCATATAACAAGTGCCTGATTGACCAACCATAGTTAATTTTCGTATCTTTACACCCACAAATGGATTTAATTTTTGTGTAGGGCTATCATTACCATGGGCAGCAATAATAACGGTAATATAACTTAAAGGGTCTGTATATGATGCCATTATTTATATTATATATCATACAAAATAATTTAATCAAATAATTATATATAATATACGTAACTGATTTAAATATATTCAACAATAATTACATATTGAATAAATTTAAAAATTTAACAGAATATGAGTAAGAGTTACGTGATATAATAATATGCTAAATAAATTGATTTTAATTATTATAAATACATTTTTTTTGATTTACGGTTTCTCCTTTTGTTTTTTTTGGAAATTCGTTTACCTCCAAATTTGGAAACTCTAGGTGTAGCACTTACTAAGTGTGATGGGACTTTATCATCTAATAAATGGAATTCTTCTGGTGGGACATATCTACAACTTAAATCAATTATATTTACATTTGCTACACCATATTTTAAACTTAAACGCGTTGCTAATTCACTCATTGTAATAGCTTGGGCTGGAATACTCTGCTCAAATTGGTCAAATCCACCCATTTCATACCCGTACAGAATAGAATCACCCTTCATATAATTAACAGATTGAGCACGTTTACCTACGCAATAAATATCTTTAGGATGTCTTAGACTTAATCCTACATTACTTGAATCTAATATCCAAATTCCAAACGGCAAATTTTCTCCAATTTTTTGAGTAAAATCGTATGAATGGTCATATGACGCACTTGTAAACTCTACCCACTCACTTAATTCAGGTTGAACACTAATAAGTTTATCTAGATCAGAAGAATTTTGATAAGCTGATTGTAATTGATCTGGTATTTGAGTTTCTCTTATATCATTTCTAACAACTTGTAATAAATGATCAAATCTCATTCCTGGATTAGATAATTTAGCAGATTGAAAACGATGAAATATACCTTCAGGAAAAGACCCTAAACTCCAATTTAAAGTTCCACTTTTCCCAGCCATTGTTAATTTTCTCAATGATATATCTGGTGTAGATACTTTTTTTGTTAACATATCCGTGCCATGAGCATAAATTAAAATTGTTATATAACTTAATGGGTCTATTGCTTTAGACATTTATATATATACAAAATAATATTTTTAAAATTAACTACTATTAGTAATATCTATTATTATTACACAATCAATAAAATAAAATATGCTAATCTCAAAAAATATATACAATAAAATAGACATTCAAAAATCTATTATTAGATGGATGAAAATATATTTTAGTTTAAATTATAATAAAATAGGAGATTTATCATTACACTATATTATTCTTCGTTAAGACTATAGATCTGTCTAATTTTTACATAATCTAAATTGTTAGGCAAATATCCCGTCTTTTCTATTTCTTCAAGGGTTTTGTATTTTTTTATCAAATAATATGCTACTACTGAATTTTTTAATTCAGATTTAAATTTAATATTTTTATAATAGTCGCTACCCGATAATATACATAAATCTAAAAATTCACTTTCATTTAAATTTAGGTCTTTTTTTATTTCATCCAAATTATATTCTAAAATATGATTACTATTTGTTTTATAAAATCTATATAAATTTTTACATCCATATACTAACATATCATTATCTTCTGAAATACAACCATCAATTTCACCCTTTTTATACAATATACCAATTGCCTTGTCTGCTTCCATGTCCATAGTATCAACATATTCAACCCCCATAACCTGGCATAGATATTTTATTGTTTTTTTCGTTTTACGGTCAATACTAATACTGTTTTTTTTCAATTCACTTATTTTGATATCAATTACATTTTTATCACAATTAATCATATCATCGTCATTTAAACTTGGACGACGGTCTCGCAAATAAACAGTTTCAAGATAGTCAATTACCTCTAAACTTCTACTCCTTTTTATGGCTCTTTTTTGTAATTCATTCCATTTTTCTTTTGGGGGTTTACCATCAAACACATATATTGGTTTAATTCTATAACGATCTAAATGAAGTATTTGTTTATATATTTCTTCCACTGGATTTTTTCCCTGTATTATTGCTTTGTATAGATATAATTGTAAATCAATCGCGATCCTTTTATTTCTAAGGTCATATAGAGTAATTTCTCTAATTGAATTTTTAGTATATCGTTTGACTAAATAATTTAAATCTTTGATACCCATTTTTTATACACTTGTATTATTCTTATTACTTGGCTTATTTTTATATACAATTAATTTACACTTATTAATTCAATTTTTTTCAATAATCTTAATAACTTTTTGTTTTTATATAGAATATATGTTAAAAAAAGAGTTAAATTTTAAAAAAGGCATTCCAAATGAATATAGTATATTATTTTCTACAAGATTTGTAACGAAAAATATAAATGCCTATATTATAGAAAATACACATGGTATAGCTTTAATAAATACTCCCGAATATTCAATAACAACATTTCTAATTGATGATAAAGAATTAGACGATGATATATACGATATTGAGAATAGAGTAAAATTTTTTCTAAAACAAATAAAACCAACTAAAGAACAATTACCTGTAAAAATATATTGGTTTCCAACGCATTTTCTGAAAATTATACCATTAGACAAAAAATCATTAGATGTTAATGAAATAAATAGTGCCTGCACAATTCATTTTGGTTCTGTAAGTAATAGTTTAATCGTTATATATAGATATGAGGAAGCAAAAAAAGTATTATTTCATGAATTAATACATTTATTTAGTTTAGATACAGATATACCTACTGAATTGGAATACAAAATTCGTAATCAATATAATTTAGACAATATGTTACCATGTTCATTAGCTGAATCATATGCTGAATTTATGGGTTGTTTACTTAATATATATTATATATCAAAAGGGGATACACATAAATTTAATATATATCTAGCAATTGAGCAAGCTTTTTCGTTGTATCAAGTAAATAAAATTCTTAATTTTTTCAATATTAATGATATAAATAAACTTAATAAATTATCAAGCAACACAAATCTTATGACTTATTATTTTCTAAAGACTGCTTTACTAACACATCCAAATGTAAATAGTTTCTTTTATTCATTGCTTAGAAACAAATTTAAATTAGATAAACATCATCTTTCATTTTTCGAAAAGTATTTAGATAATTTACAAAATATACCTAAATATCTTATTGAATTACAAAATATTAAATTAGATGATCAAACTATGCGAATGACTATAGTAGAATAAAAATTTAAATGTGGTATTGTATTTTTAATTTTGATTTATTATGTATAAACTTAAATAATTTTATCATAAAAATTAAATAATAGTTTTATGTATATAGTAATTTTCCTCCTATTATATATAAATGCTGAATGAGCTTTTCCAATATATAGGTCGGTTTATTCAAATTATATATTCAAAATTATTAACCGAAAAACGCTCTATATTTTATATATTGACTTATCTAATTGTATTTTATTGTGTATTTATGGGAACGAAACTATATTATAAACGTAATGAGATATCGCAAAATTGGGATCAATATAAATGTCAACCATTAATTTTACCAGTTGCTGGTTTATTTAAAGGTGATAATTTTTTTAAATTTACGAGGGAAAACTTTACTAATTGTTACTGGTTAATAACGAAAGAATATTTCTATATATTGATTAAACCTATCAAATATGCTATTGATACTATTACTAAAATTTTAGGTGATGCGTCAAATTCTCTAAATCAATTACGTAATATGGCCAAATTAATAAGAGAATTATTCCAAAAAATGATTGCAGAAGTATTTGAAAAAATACAGACAAATGTTTCAGCGGTGCAATTTTACAGTGAAAAATTTAGAAATTTAATGAAAAAACAACATGCTATATTTCAAATGATATATTATTATTTAGAAACAATTCGGTTAACATTTGATAGTTTTATCAATGGACCTACACCTATTCTATTAATGTTTTTAATGATATTTGGAATGCTAACTATATTTATTATTAGTATGTGTCTATTATGTCCCATTCCTTTTGTTGGAATTTTCGCATGCCCAATTTGTTTCATGTGTTTTGATCCAAACCAAATAATTAATACCATAGATAATAATATGTTAACTACAAAAGAAATACGCAATGTTATATTAGGCGATATAATTGAAGGTGGAAGTAAAGTTATTTCAACATTTCATTTTGTATTAGACGAATATGCCCCATTATATCAGTTTGATAATATTAAACTATCGGCAAGTCATATTATTTATAAAGATAATATAGCAATAAGAGCCGTTGATTGTCCAGAAACATATATATGTGGTTATACTAAAAAATTAGTTTGTTTAGGAACATCAGATAATAAAATTAGAATTAGAAATAATATATTAAGTGATTACAACGAAGTTGATAATCATGAATTATCAATAGAATTAAATAATCGAATACTAAGTGTATTAAATAATAAACCAATTAATAATAGTGATTTTGTTAACTATCCAACTGGATTTGTAAATTTAGATATAAATAAAGAAACAGAAACACTTATTACACACCTAATTATTGATAATAATGTTAAAATATATAATTATAAAGGCATTTTATGTAGTGGTAATAATATTATATATGAAAATGGATTATGGATAAGAGTTTATCAGTCGTCAGATTCGATACTTCAAATAAATCATAACTATGAAGAAATTTATAATACCATTACTAAAGACGGTATTTACACAATAGATGGATATAGATTTAGAGACTTTATGGAAACGGACAATATTGATATTCATAATTGGCTACATGATATGGATATTTATTTGTTAAACAAAAAATAATTTTATATTATATATAGTTATTTGTTATAATATGGAATTTCAAGAATACACTGAAAAAAATATAAGTCATAAATTAATTAGTGGAATATGTTTTATTATTGTAATGTGTGTAGCATTAAAAATAACAACAAATATATCTAATGGCAAATTAACTTGGAATTGTGAAAATCCAATTCTTGGAAGTTATCTATATCTATTATTAGGTTTTGTAGTTATGTATTTCTTTAGTTCTATTATTGTAGAAAATGGTTATGATAATAATACAATAGCATTTATTGCGAGTATAATTATGGTTTTTGTTTTAACTTTCTTTTTGATTACAATGCCTCCCCAAAATTTTGCTAGTAAGCATATACTTTGGTTCGCATATCTATTTTGTTTATCTATGATGTTAATTCCTAGTCAATTAAATCAAAACACAGTTATAAAAACCCTTGTTATTTCAGTTGGTATATTTTTAACTCTTAGTGTATTCGCTAATTTATTTAAAGATTTCATACCAATGTCTTGGGAAAGGCAACTTATCTATGTATTAATTGGTATAATTATAGTAAGTATTATTAGTGCTGTATTCTATAGTAATAGTAAGATGATATTTACATATATTAGTATTATTAGTATTATAGTATTTGGGCTTTTTATATTGATAGATACACGAAAATTAGAAATGATTGATTGTAATAACCCTGATTACATTAATAATACAATTAATTTACTTTTAGATTCAATTAATATTTTTGTTAATGTATATTCATTAAATAATAATTAATAAGTTTTAATTAGAAACAAACACTAGTCAATCAGATAAGGATAATTAGATTTGATTACACCGACCGAAAAGAAAAATGAGACAAACTTTCTATAAAAAAATAAAAAATCGTTCAGTTAATCTCTTTGGTGATATAAATGCACTCTTAAAGAGCATTATACTATTTGACGACTACAACCAAATACAATTGTAGTGGTTAGTATATTTTATATCTACTTTTTATTTTATTTTATTATTTTATTTGTAAGTTCCAAATAGAATAGGCAAGAAATAATCCTGTGGCGTTTTTAGCAAATAAGTCTAATATATTGTACATTGTATTCTTTGATATATATGGCATAAATGCGGAAATTCCATATAGTGACCATACAACAAAAAAGAACCAAAATAACCCTTTTTTAGGCACCGACAACTCTTTATCTTTAATGTATTTATTATAAATTTCATTATAATAATATAAAAATGGAATAAATCCTAATACAATAGCTAATTGATATTGTATATATCCTAATTCGCCCATTAATCCAAATAATAACATCATCATATTGGCGGATAATACTTTAATTAAATCGTATTTATTCTTGGTTATATAATCCATTATTCCTAAATAATGTTCTTTATCTAAAAATGCCATCAAAGTAATAAGCATTGTAGGTGTTGTTATAATCCAATCATAGTATCGTTTTGGAGTGATATTGGCTATATTTGAAAAATTAAAAACCATCCAGACATAAAATATCATTTCGATGATTTGAACTCCAAGTTCCATTTTTAGCAAATCCTTAAATAATTTTTTATTTTCGGGTATTTTAATTTGTAAAGCTAAAAAATCAATAATTCCAACAACAAGTTGGATTAATAATGATAAATATGCTGTTTGATAAATCATATATATATTATTTTAAATATAATAATATGATAATATAATATCTATTTTTAATTTAAGTATTTTGATAAAAGTATATATTATATAATGACTGGAGGATTATTACAATTAAAGGCATATGGTAGTGAAAACGTTTATTTAAATGCTAATCCACAAATATCATTTTTCCGTTCAACATATAGACGACACACAAATTTTGCCATTGAAAATTATCAATTAAATTTTACTGGTACTCCAAATATAACCGATGTATCCAATACTACATTTAAATTTCCTATTAGTAGATATGCTGATTTAGTTGGGCCAATATATTTAGTTGTAAGATTACCAGCGATATATAGTAGTGAAACACTAAAATTTCAATGGATTAAAAATATAGGGTCTCAAATTATTGATAGTGCGATATTATATATTGGAGGAAATAAGATACAAGAATTACGAGGTTCTACTATACACCTACATCATCGTATTAGAAAAAATTATTCAAAAAACTTAAACTATAATGAAATGATAGGTCATGTTCCACAACTATATGACCCCAAAATTAACAATACAAATATATATAAAAGTTCAATTAATGGTAAATATTCGCCTTCTATCCCAGAAACTGAATTATATATACCATTGTGTTTTTATTTTACTGAAAATTCAGGGTCTTATCTACCGTTAATCGCATTACAAAAAACAGAAGTTGAAATATATGTAACATTAAAAAGTGTAAATGATTTATATACCATTATAGACACCAATCCAAGTAGTCCTCAATATTTAAAACGCATAAAAACAAATATAAATACTTTTTCACAATTTATTTTATCATCAAATTTGAGAACTGCATTTAATATTTATTTAGATGCGACTTATATATTTTTAGATGTTGATGAAAGAAAACAATTCGCAGACTTACCCCATGAATATTTAATAGAACAAACTCAATTTGCGTCAGCTTTAAATTTTGTAGATAAGGTTACACTTGATATGAAATTTTTCCATCCTACAAAAGAATTATTATTTTATCTTACAAAAAATGATATAAATAAGATAAATAATTGGACTAATTATGGAAATGTGGATACACCCAATGAAAATTATTTGTCGGGTAATTTAGATGATTATGTGTATATAAATAGTTTATTAATTAATGATATTAGGTTACAGGCTAAAGGTGATAATTGGGTAAATTATGAAAAATATATTTTAAAAACAGCAAAATTACTTTTTGATGGAATAGACCGCACTAATGAATTAAGTCATACATATCTTAAAAATGTAATGGCTTTTCAATATCATTTAGGCTCAACAGAATATAACTTCAATGAAAATGAATTTTTGTATAATTATAGTTTTAGTTTGGAACCAGATATATTTCAGCCTTCAGGTAGTTGTAATTTAACAAATTTAAAATTATTACAATTACAAATTACATCCATGATACCGCCTGTTATACGCAAATTTTTATTAATATATGTTGAAATTATAGTAGCTAATATAAATTATAATATTTCATACCGTAATCCGAAATATTACGATATTGATAAAGATTTCGTATTTAACAATAGTCTAACTATAAATTCATTAAATGCTAATTCTCTTTATGGACGACTAAAAAATAAAAATATTATTATAGATAATGTAAAATATACATTAGACGCATATGGGACTATAGTTAATAATAAATTCGATTTAAACGGGTCAATACTTAAAATTTATGATGATAATTGGATACAAACCGACACGTATACTATTACATCAGGTACATTAATATTCACGTATACAGATAACACTAATAGTGATACATATATTACTAATTTTCTAAATATGAATACACTTACTAATAATTTTAGTATTTATATTAATGATATATCACCCCAGGATTATAATGGATTTATTAGCAAAATTCCAAATTCATCTAATTACAATATTTTGTATAAAACAGTAGAATTAAACATAAATGAATTTGTTAAAAATTTATTAAGAGATGTTAAAACCCAAAATAATAATACATTTACTATGGTGTCTATAGATTTTAATAATAAAAAAATATATGGTGATTTTAATTTATTGTATAATCAAGAAATGAGTAAATTTTACGGTGTCATGTTATACAGCACTATTTATAGCGTATATAATGATAATATGAAAACTACATATGTTGCTATTCTTAAAGATAAAGATGGAAATAGTAGAGGTATTACTCTATATAATCAAAATAATTTAGAAGAACCAATTGTCCAATATGATGAATTTACTAATCCTTCTTTAATAATATTTACTATTGTAAATAACAATAATTTTAATATTGATAAAAAGAAAAACTATTTGTGGGATTATAATCTAAATGTAGAAGCAATAAATTATAATATTTTTAGAATTGTATCTGGTTCTGGTGCTATAGTATATGCTGGATAAGTATATAAAAAGACATTAATATTTTAAAATATAATTGTAATGAATGATGATAAATGTCCTATATGTTTAGAATATTTAGAAATACATGATAAACAAAAATTTAAATTAACATGTGGTCATGAATATCATACTGAATGTATAATTCAATCACTTAGAAAAAACAATGAATGCCCTTATTGTAGAGATACTGATGGTAATATAAAAATCTCTATTTATGATGCAAATAATTTTAATAATAATTTGATTTCTGAAGATGATGATGAAACGCAAATTAATAATAGTAATTTTGAAAATATGTGTGAAATATTAAAACCAGTTAAAAATTTATTAAAGGACGATATTAAACAACTAAAAAGTGAAGTAAAACGAATAGAAAAAAATAGTGTAGCACTTCTAAATAAATTTAGAAAAGATGGAAGACTAATATTATATGAATATCAAAAAGAATTTAAAAAAAATGATGATTATATTACACAAACAGATGACTTAAAAAAATGGCATAATAATTGTAAAAAAATAAAAAGAAAATTTATTAAAAATCTTAAAATTAATGGAATTGAATATGGAAGTGATATAGATTTAATGTTAGATAACTATATCTATGAATTTTTAAATGATGATAATGTTTGGGAACTAAAACCTGGTTTCCATCATTTTTTTTGGGATTTATTTTAGAATAAATAATTACTATAACAGTAGTATTTTATTCATTATTTTAAAAAAAATGAATAAAAATCATTATATTGTTACATGATTTAATATAAAATACTTTCGGGAATAATAAGTTCATTAACTCGCCAATCTTCATAAACACCATTAGGTAAATACCTTCTTACAATAAGGGGCATTTTTTTTAGCAATAATTCTTGTATAGCAATGAATTCTGTATTTCTAATATCGGGATCAAATGAAACGCATGGTTGCATACCACAAGCAAGTTGTTGTGCTCTTATACCAATTAATTTTGTAACTTCAAATCTATTCATTAATGGGCTTGTTTCTTTTTTTCTTGTTTGTAATCTTTCATATGTTTTGTCTTTACTAACAATTTCAAATTTGTGATTTTCACTTATATTTATTACATTTTCATCGTCTTCTATATCATCAAACGTTTCCTCATCTTCTTCTTCTTCATCGGGATTTTCTTCATCGTCTAATATTTGAATAGGCTCAACAATATTTGCTTGCTCATCATCGTCAATGCTTCCCGCGTCTTCAGAAGCTAGTTCATCACTGGTAATGGATGAAATATCATCATCATCATAATCTGGGGCAACATCCATATTTGTAATATATTGATATATATTATAAATATTTAAATATCTTTCAATTTTTTTATATAAATTAATATCAAAAAATATACAATATTATATTAAATAAATTATATTAATCTATCCAATATATATAACAAATTTTAATTATCTTTTTTATTTGTTTTTCCAACTCGTATTACAATAATCGCAAACATACACATATTTCAGATTTTCAGGGTCGTATTTTATAAATATAATTAAAGAATCTAACTCTTCGTGAAATTCCACGTATTTATGTATTTTTTCAATTTCATTTTTAATAGTTTGTATATTTGATACATCTTTAAATTTAAGAAGAATATTATCAGTGTCTATATTAATTCGTTCATGTTCAGTACGATCAAGTATTTTGGTTAATGTCTCTTCAAATTTATCTATTTTACCCTCGTGAATACTAATATCGGTTAAAAATAGAACATTTGTGTGTCCAGCATTACTAACACAATCTTTATTAATACATTTCATTTTTTTTATACGAGGCAATGTTGGATCATTACGGGTATATTTATTTGTGATAATATCATATGTAAGATAATTTGTATTATATACATTTTCATATATACATCCACTAGGGTTTTCATCTATTTCGGTATAATCACAATTTTTGCAATAATATTTTAAATTAGTTAGAGCATCAGTAGAATGTATATAAAGCATATTATCGCATTTTTTACAAAACCGTATTTTCATATTTGTAACAATATATGTATATATTACATTTATCTTTTAATATAAATTTCAATTTTTTATTTAAGATATGATTAATTAATAAATAAATCATATTATAAATAAATTTTATTCTAAATGAATTATACAGTCTTTTAAAAATCCTATTTTTTTACCAAAGGTTTTTCCAGATATTTTTTTAGAAATTTCAATATATACATTATTATCAATATCTACAAATAGTCTATGTTCATCTACTTCTATTTCAACTACCTGAACTCTTTTATTAATTAATAATACTTTAGATACTTCTGATAGTAATTCTTGTCTATATGTATCTAATATATTTTTAATATTATTAACAACATCCATATTTATTATTATAATTAAATAATATTTATATTTTAATTTTAATATTTTAAAATATAATATTAAATGTTGGTATAAAACAAGCATGAGTATAGATTTGAAGAATTTTTTTACTATCTTTTTAGATAATAAAATATTAGATACCTTGGAAAAGGCACAAAATTATTTAAAACAATATAGAAATACAAAATATAATTCTTATAGTTTATCGGAAAGTAGGGTATTAAATATGTCTCTATTATTATATCGATTTAAAGATGAAATGTCTACAGGCCCCATTTTTTTTGATATTATAAGAAATATGATATTGGCTATTTTACAAAATGATAATAATAAAAATGTATTAATAAATAAATATTTAACAGAATTTGAAATATGGAAATCTAGTGATCTTGATAATTTAATTTTAGAAATTGCAGGTATATACTATAATCTATTAGAAACCAAAAAATCTATAATGATAAATGAGAATACCGCCATTGAATGGATACCTCATATAGATTCGATGATTAAAAAAATAGAAGAACACTGTAAATTAATTAATATTCTTGATAAAGTAAAATCAGTAATCAATAATTTTGAAAATAAAAAAAGTGAAATAGTATTTTCTATATTAAATAAAGTATATTGGGATAAAATTGAAGAGGACTTACAAAAAAATGATTTAACACTTTTTTATAGAAATATGGATGAATTAAAAAATAATATAATATCATTATTACCCAAATCAGATAAAAATTCTTTAAAAACATTACATGACTATTTTGATTTGGAATATATTAAACAACTCATTAATCATAACATATATTCTAAAGAAAATTTAATGTCCCTTTATAATTATTTAATGAACACATTACAAAAATGGGATAGTGCTGAATTTGTAAAAATTTATGATAATGACCGAAATACTACAATAGAATTAATCCAAACAATGGATTTAAACAAATCTATAAGAATTTGCATGGAACAAATATGCATTTTAACTGAAAATTTTAAAAATAGAAAATTACTTTGGGAAAAAATATTAAATAATAATACAGAAAAGAAATAATAACAATTATTTAATTATTTATAAAACAACAACATAGTATGGCCATTATTCCAAAACAAAAGCATTCATCCTGTTTTTTACGATTTTGTATTTCTTCACGTTGATATTGGTCATTTGTGGTTACATAACCATATTGTGATTGTGGTGGAATATAAATTTGCGGAGGGCATGATGGATATGTAGCATATACGTGCTGGTTATATATATAATTTGGAGTATTTTCTATTTTCGGTGGGTATTGTAACTGTTGTTGATACACTTCATGATTTATTTCATTTGTGTCTAAAGGGGGAGCTGAAGGAATATTTATAGATTGTTGGACATTATATATATAAGGATTATATGGAGGTGGTCTAACATTCATTATATATAATAAATATTATTTATTTCTATAATCATATAATATTTATTAATTTAACCATTAATTAAATTTGGAATTTTACCAGGTAATCGGTCGTTTGGATAAAGTATTCCTTTAGGAAGACTAATTCTATTTATTGAATTTGATAATTCTATTTTAGTATCCGTTTTTCTAAATACAACCATTTTTTTACTAAGATTTTCAGATAGATTAGAATTGCATTTTTTGTAAACATTATCATCAGCAAAAGAAGTCATTCAAAGTTTTTTATATGTTTAATTTAGATTTTAATTTTACTAAAAAATACTATTATGAACAGCAATGATTTTCCATCATAAAATAAAATACAACTAATAATAAAAAGAAAATTGTTAATAATGTTGATATAAAGATATGATCTTTACTCATAGAATTATATTGTAATGCTCGAAAATAATAGTAAAGAATATGTATAATAGGTTTTCAATAAATATACTTTAACATATTCAATGTCTAAATTTCATCTTAGTCGTTTGTTAATTTAATAACAGCAACTGTTCTTAAACCAAATATTATTATTCAACATTTTCATTTGTATAAACATTTAAAAAAGCACTTATTGTTCCCGTGTCATAATTACCATCAGCTAATTGAGTTGCTGTTATAGTTGTAGTTCCTATGGCTATTATAGTAACTGTACCTGTCTGTTCATCTACTGTTGCTACATCGGTATTACTGCTACTATATGTAAATTCACCATTACTATTAGATGTAGGTGGTGTTAATGTAAATTCAGGGTCACCTAATACTTTATCTATATCTGGAAAATCACTTAAAGTTGGAGATGTTGTTACTTTTAGAACAGCATTAATAGTTCCAGTGTTATAATTACCATTTACTGCTTGGGTTGCGGTTATAGTTGTAGTTCCTATGGATATTATAGTTACTGTTCCTGACTGTTCATCAACTGTTGCTACATTGGCGTTACTGCTACTATATGTAAATGCTCCATTACTGTTAGATGTAGGAGCGGTTAATGTAAATTGGGGGTCGCCCAATACTTTATTAATATCATTAAAGCCACTTAATGTTGGAGATGTTGTTACTCTTAAATTACAAGTTATACTTGAAGATGTGTAATTTCCATCCGCTGCTTGTGTTGCTGTTATAGATGTATTTCCTATAGCTATTATAGTTACTGTTCCTGATATTATATCTACAGTTGCTACATCTGTATCGCTACTTGTATAGGCAAAAGCTCCATTACTATTTGATGTAGGAGCTGTTAATGTAAATTGGGGATCGCCTAATACTTTATCTATATCAGGAAAGTTACTTAATGTTGGAGATGTTGTTACTCTTAAATTACATGTTATACTCGAGGAAGTGTAATTTCCATCCGCTTCTTGTGTTGCTGTTATAGTTGTATTTCCTATGGCTATTATAGTTACTGTTCCTGATGTTATGTCTACGGTTGCTACAGCTGTATCGCTACTACTATATGTAAATGCTCCATTACTATTTGATGTAGGAGATGTTAATGTAAATTCAGGATCGCCTAATACTTTATCTATATCAGGAAAGTTACTAAGAGATGAACTAGTTGTTACTCTTAAATTACATGTTATACTAGAGGATGTATAATTTCCATC
>Ga0164292_10001661_pt1 | contig 18074 bp, 15 predicted proteins | sample GEODES117metaG_FD_111486 | JGI IMG/M metagenome (GOLD analysis project Ga0164292, IMG submission 111486) | Eutrophic lake water microbial communities from Lake Mendota, Wisconsin, USA - GEODES117 metaG | ecosystem: Environmental > Aquatic > Freshwater > Lake | place: USA: Lake Mendota...
CCGCCGCCGGCCGCGGCGAACGCGTCATCGAATCGATCGGACAACCCTACACCAAAATCGATAGCCCCTGCTTGATCGTCTGAAAAACCTTTTCCTTCCCCCCAATCAGGGCATGGACTCGCCGCCTCCAACCCGAGCCACTGACATGATTCAGCGTCATCCCAGCGACCCCGGCACCACTCTCAATCCATCCCCATCCCGCGATACCGGCGACGACGATCGTTACCTACCGGCCCGAATGATCAACGAAGCGGCCTATTGCCCGCGGCTCTTTTACTTGATGCATGTCGAGGGGCAATTCGAGCCGAATCGCGACACCGACGAAGGGGAAGCGGTCCACCAACGGGTCGATCACAAGCCGGACCGATTCCGCGGCCTTTTTGACACGATCGATGAGCCCGGCTCGGCACCCGCCGATCAGCCGCAGACCCTATCGGCCGTCTCGAACTCGCCGCAACCAACCGCGGCTGACGCGTCATCCCAGAATGCCGACAAACCGATCCATGCCCGCAGCGTCACGTTGGCCAGCGACCGGTTACGCGTCGTCGCGAAGCTTGACCTGGTCGAAGCCGAAGGGAATCATGCGACGCCGGTCGATTACAAAAAGGGCACCCCCAAGGTGGGCGCCGATGGGATGCCGACCGCTTGGGAACCGGAACGGATCCAAATTTGCATCCAAGCGATCGTCCTGCGCGAAAATGGTTACCAATGCGACGAAGGGGTCCTATATTTTCATGCCACGCGGCAACGGGTCCGGATCGCGATCGATGACGAGCTGATTCGGTTGACCGAAGCGACGATCCGCAAAGCGTTCGAGATCGAAGATTCACCGGCGCCACCGCCGCCGCTGGTCAGCAGCCCCAAGTGCCCGCGCTGTTCCCTGGTCGCGATCTGTTTACCCGACGAGACGAATCGTTGCCGTTCGCAAGAGACGCAAATCGCCTCACCCCCAACCGTCCGGTTGCCGGCCACCCCGCGCGATGACCTGAAACCGCTGTACCTGAACACCCAGGGTTTAACGATCGGCAAGAAGTCGGAGGTGCTGGAGATTCGCGAAAGTGGCAAGGTGGTGCAGGAGGTGCGATTGCGTGAGATCAATCAGGTGAACCTGTTTGGCAACATCCAGGTCACGACGCAAGCGTTGCAAAGCCTTGTCGAAAACCAGATCCCGTTGGTGATGCATTCGCAGCGGGGATATTTTCAGGGGATGTTGCAAGGGACCGGTTTGAAAAACATCCTGCTGCGGCGCGAGCAATTCCGGTTGGCGGACGATCCGGCCCGAGCACTATCGATCGCGCGTGATTTGGTGGTGGCGAAGATCAAGAACCAGCGTGTCTTGATGATGCGGAATCACGTCGACCCGCCGGCGGTGGCGATCAAAGAATTGAAACGTTATGCGGCGATGGCCGAGCGGGCCGAATCGTCAGGGCAATTGCTGGGGATCGAAGGGACGGCGGCGAGGATTTATTTTCAGCACTTTGCGGGGATGTTAAAACCGGGGGACGATCCGCTCGACCCGCTCAACGGCGACGGCGAGCCGCCGCGGTTCGCCTTCGATTTTCGGGGACGCAACCGGCGTCCGCCGCGTGACCCGGTCAATGCGTTGTTGTCGCTCGCCTATGCCTTGCTTGCCAAGGACCTGACGGTGGTCGCGGCCAGCGTCGGGTTTGATCCGTACCTCGGTTTTTATCATTTGCCACGGCCGGGCCGTCCGGCGTTGGCGATCGATTTGATGGAGCCATTTCGGCCGCTGTTGGCCGATTCGGTGGTGCTCCTCGCGATCAACAACCGGATGGTTTATCCCGAGCATTTTATCGAAGCGGGGCGAGGAGTGACGTTGACCGATTCGGGGCGTAAGGCATTGATCCGGGCGTACGAGCAGCGGATGGACCAATTGGTGACGCACCCGCTGTTCGACTATCGGGTCAGCTATCGGCGGTTGCTGGAGATCCAGACGCGGTTGATGGCGCGGGTGGTAAGCGGTGAGTTAGCGAGCTACCCTGCGTTTGTAACGCGATGAGGCGATGACTTTTTTTGTGGAGAGAGCGACGCGAGCGGCGAGGTGGTGAATAAAACCCGCGACCCGCTCGCGAGCGATAACCTCAGTGCTTTCAGGGATTTACGATGACAACGACGATTGCCCAGGGCTCGAATTTGGGCCCAGGCCGCCACCTCTCGCAAAAGGTCTCGCGACCCGCAATAATCACGCAACGCCCCCCAAGGGCCCCTTTCCGCGTTCAAACGAACGCGGCTCCATTGAAGCATTTACTGCCCCAACGCCTGCGGAACGTACCGCAGCCTTTCCGCGTTCAAACGAACGCGGCTCCATTGAAGCGTTAGTAAAATCGGCAAAATAACGCGGGGGATAAGGGCTTTCCGCGTTCAAACGAACGCGGCTCCATTGAAGCATATCTCGCCTAATCATGTCGTCCGTCGTAACGCCTCCTTTCCGCGTTCAAACGAACGCGGCTCCATTGAAGCGCATTCCTGCTCGACTGTGCGAACGTCGTAGCCATCCTTTCCGCGTTCAAACGAACGCGGCTCCATTGAAGCCTCGGCGGCGATTAGGGTTGTGCCGCTGCCGAGGACTTTCCGCGTTCAAACGAACGCGGCTCCATTGAAGCCTGTCATCGCGTAGGAGGCCATCATCGCACCGACAACCTTTCCGCGTTCAAACGAACGCGGCTCCATTGAAGCACGACAATCCGCCCACCGCTGCTGACCACGACCGCCGGCTTTCCGCGTTCAAACGAACGCGGCTCCATTGAAGCTAACTCCCTGGTAGCAGTGACGGCCAAGAGGCCGAAGCTTTCCGCGTTCAAACGAACGCGGCTCCATTGAAGCGGCAAATTGATGGACACGCTTCGAAAATCAAACAACGCTTTCCGCGTTCAAACGAACGCGGCTCCATTGAAGCGACTCGATCGCGTAATCGAGGCGATGTGCCGTGATGCTTTCCGCGTTCAAACGAACGCGGCTCCATTGAAGCTTCCGATCGCGTCCGCCGACATTGGCCAATTTTTTACTTTCCGCGTTCAAACGAACGCGGCTCCATTGAAGCCCGAGGTTGCCAGAAGCGTAGACGCTATCAGCAACGTCTTTCCGCGTTCAAACGAACGCGGCTCCATTGAAGCCGCGTCGATGCGGTTTTGCTCGCCTTGAAACATGGTCTTTCCGCGTTCAAACGAACGCGGCTCCATTGAAGCACGGGCGACAAAGGGCCCGATGGCGTGCCGATACTTGGCTTTCCGCGTTCAAACGAACGCGGCTCCATTGAAGCTCTTAATTCCGGAGGTCGACAAGAAACGATCGGAAGCCTTTCCGCGTTCAAACGAACGCGGCTCCATTGAAGCCAGGCGAGCGTCACACCACCGATCGACGTCGGGCCCTTTCCGCGTTCAAACGAACGCGGCTCCATTGAAGCAAAAACATACTCCGGCGATAAGGCTCGAAAAATGACTTTCCGCGTTCAAACGAACGCGGCTCCATTGAAGCTTATCAAAACGCGATCAAGACGAAGCGGTCCAAATTGCCCTTTCCGCGTTCAAACGAACGCGGCTCCATTGAAGCCCAACATTGCACAATCTACGCGGCGGCCAGAACTCTTCTTTCCGCGTTCAAACGAACGCGGCTCCATTGAAGCGTTGTATTACGTCACGGCACATGGCAGCAGATCCAGCTTTCCGCGTTCAAACGAACGCGGCTCCATTGAAGCTTTGGCCCGACCGGTGCGATGATGACCTGCTACGCCCCTTTCCGCGTTCAAACGAACGCGGCTCCATTGAAGCTGTTCACCCGGGAGCAAATTGAGTACGCCAGGAACCACTTTCCGCGTTCAAACGAACGCGGCTCCATTGAAGCGCGGCGTGTATACCTGACCCGTCTTTACCCAGCCGCACTTTCCGCGTTCAAACGAACGCGGCTCCATTGAAGCTTCTGCTGTGCGGTGCATGGTGGTCGGCACAAGTCGTCTTTCCGCGTTCAAACGAACGCGGCTCCATTGAAGCCAAAGAGTGGGCAGCGATCAACGGCGATCGGCTGGCTTTCCGCGTTCAAACGAACGCGGCTCCATTGAAGCAAACCAATTGCCCGAAGTAAGTGTGATCGTCACCGCCCCTTTCCGCGTTCAAACGAACGCGGCTCCATTGAAGCGCGGCATTGCATGTCTGCGGCATTTGACGAAATCAACCTTTCCGCGTTCAAACGAACGCGGCTCCATTGAAGCGTCTGCTCGCTTGATCCTGTCGCGTAGCTTGTTGCGCCTTTCCGCGTTCAAACGAACGCGGCTCCATTGAAGCTCTCCTGCTGGCGTGGTTTCGGTCATGGTAACGGGCCTTTCCGCGTTCAAACGAACGCGGCTCCATTGAAGCATCGCTGTCGTGGTACTTAGCCGCGTCGCGGTTAGCCGCTTTCCGCGTTCAAACGAACGCGGCTCCATTGAAGCGGTTCAATGGCAAGTAAAGATTCATCCGGATCGGGCTTTCCGCGTTCAAACGAACGCGGCTCCATTGAAGCTACGGTAGCCTTCCGTCGTCTACAGTAGTCGCGGAACTTTCCGCGTTCAAACGAACGCGGCTCCATTGAAGCTATGGGTGATCGTTCGGCAGGTTTGCAACTAAGCCCCTTTCCGCGTTCAAACGAACGCGGCTCCATTGAAGCGCGATCCTCTGGCCAAGCTAAGTTCGGCTGTAACAGCTTTCCGCGTTCAAACGAACGCGGCTCCATTGAAGCTTGGCCCTGGCTGACCTGACACCGGAACAGATGCAACCTTTCCGCGTTCAAACGAACGCGGCTCCATTGAAGCCGATGCGTTGCCGTCGTCGATGATCAGCGGGTTTGCTTTCCGCGTTCAAACGAACGCGGCTCCATTGAAGCAGCAGGCTGGCAAGCTTTGTCAAGCGGTTAGCGTTTCTTTCCGCGTTCAAACGAACGCGGCTCCATTGAAGCCACGTCGCAGAATGGAGTCAGAGCAAAAAGGCGGGCCCTTTCCGCGTTCAAACGAACGCGGCTCCATTGAAGCGTTATCGGCTTTTTCAATTTCTTTTTAGTTGTCACACCTTTCCGCGTTCAAACGAACGCGGCTCCATTGAAGCATTGTTCGATCGGGCGTCCGCCTTTTGCCGCGGCCGCTTTCCGCGTTCAAACGAACGCGGCTCCATTGAAGCTTTACTGTGATCCGCCCACCGCTTGAAACCACAATCCTTTCCGCGTTCAAACGAACGCGGCTCCATTGAAGCGCATCGACGGCCGATGCAAGCTCCTTGAACTCTGGCTTTCCGCGTTCAAACGAACGCGGCTCCATTGAAGCACGATCCTTGCGGGTATCGTCGACTAGCGTCCTGTTCTTTCCGCGTTCAAACGAACGCGGCTCCATTGAAGCTATCGTCAACGTCTGCGAAGAATGCGGGACACAGTTCTTTCCGCGTTCAAACGAACGCGGCTCCATTGAAGCGTTACTCGACAAAATGAAGCGATTACCAAAATGGTCTTTCCGCGTTCAAACGAACGCGGCTCCATTGAAGCGGGCAACCTTGCGACTGTTTGGACGTTGGCGTAAACTTTCCGCGTTCAAACGAACGCGGCTCCATTGAAGCGATCTGGTGTGTGGCAGCTTACTGCAGAACAACAGCTTTCCGCGTTCAAACGAACGCGGCTCCATTGAAGCATGCAAGCCGAAGCGGAGTTGAGCGGGAATGTCGGCTTTCCGCGTTCAAACGAACGCGGCTCCATTGAAGCACGGCATCCGCTGATTCCTGCATCCGAATAACTGCCGCTTTCCGCGTTCAAACGAACGCGGCTCCATTGAAGCTACGCAGCCGGTCTACCCTCCGGCGCCGCCGCGGGTCTTTCCGCGTTCAAACGAACGCGGCTCCATTGAAGCGATCCGTTAGTTTTCGAATCGCTTCCGAACAAGTGCTTTCCGCGTTCAAACGAACGCGGCTCCATTGAAGCAGTCATCAAGAAAATCGACTCGGACCGCCTGAACGGCCTTTCCGCGTTCAAACGAACGCGGCTCCATTGAAGCTTGTAATCCTAAACGGCTTTCCGTCTGTCTGTGCTCTTTCCGCGTTCAAACGAACGCGGCTCCATTGAAGCTCGTTATTGATCCGCTTGCAACCACGGCCACATCGTCTTTCCGCGTTCAAACGAACGCGGCTCCATTGAAGGTTTACAATTGGACCGGAAGAGATGAACACGATACCGCCTTTCCGCGTTCAAACGAACGCGGCTCCATTGAAGGATCCGCACAACCGGGTCGACCATCTTGCCGGCGACCTTTCCGCGTTCAAACGAACGCGGCTCCATTGAAGCGTAATCCCGAAGATCAGCTTCGTGAACACCGTCAACCTTTCCGCGTTCAAACGAACGCGGCTCCATTGAAGCGTAAAACAACTTTACCAAGCTCGGCACAAATCGCCTCTTTCCGCGTTCAAACGAACGCGGCTCCATTGAAGCGTGTCGCCGTTTGCCGATCAGGAAAAACACCACGGCTCCTTTCCGCGTTCAAACGAACGCGGCTCCATTGAAGCTTCGCACTGCGCGCTGGGTGACTCTTTTTCTGTCTCTTTCCGCGTTCAAACGAACGCGGCTCCATTGAAGCGGGAAGAGGTTCAACCCCTGCCGGTGGATCGTATTCTTTCCGCGTTCAAACGAACGCGGCTCCATTGAAGCCCAAAAGGTGCCAACATGACCGACGAATTTGAACAGCCTTTCCGCGTTCAAACGAACGCGGCTCCATTGAAGCCTTATATATTATAAGGGGAGTAGTGAACGATTGTCACCTTTCCGCGTTCAAACGAACGCGGCTCCATTGAAGCGAGCTGTCCAGATTCCTCGAATCGTCGGAATGCATTCTTTCCGCGTTCAAACGAACGCGGCTCCATTGAAGCGCGTATGATCGGGTGAAACTGGACACGCCCCGCGCCTTTCCGCGTTCAAACGAACGCGGCTCCATTGAAGCTTGATCGCCGCAAACGTGATTACCCCGGTCCAGCTCTTTCCGCGTTCAAACGAACGCGGCTCCATTGAAGCTTGATTAAGCATTACAAGGAGAAGTTTGGCGAGGAACTTTCCGCGTTCAAACGAACGCGGCTCCATTGAAGCCGCGGATCGGCTGGCGGTGCGGGCGAAGGCGGGCTGTCTTTCCGCGTTCAAACGAACGCGGCTCCATTGAAGCAAAAACACGACGAACCGCGGCGGAAGTTGCCGACAGCTTTCCGCGTTCAAACGAACGCGGCTCCATTGAAGCATCTTGTTGAACGATTGAAAATAATGGAAATAGGAAGCTTTCCGCGTTCAAACGAACGCGGCTCCATTGAAGCCCTGTACGCAACGACATGGCCGGAATCAGGCTTGACTTTCCGCGTTCAAACGAACGCGGCTCCATTGAAGCTTCGTCGAAAGATTCGCATTGTGTGGGAGATCGCAGCTTTCCGCGTTCAAACGAACGCGGCTCCATTGAAGCGTGAACACGATTGACACGGGACGTAGCCGAACTGCGCTTTCCGCGTTCAAACGAACGCGGCTCCATTGAAGCGGGAAATTCCCGACTGACCAGACCGACCGCCAACCCCCTTTCCGCGTTCAAACGAACGCGGCTCCATTGAAGCAAGCGGTCGGCGGATTGGGCGGTACAGCTGAGGCTTCGTACGAGCCCGTCATCCAAAAATTTTTCTACGCGATATCGCGTATTTTACGCAATCTCACGATTGATTTTTTAACCGTGACACGACCGAGCGAATGTCGTCGTAAGCATCCATTTGGCGGACTATTTCCACTTATTCTCCGATTTTCGCCATCATGCAGAGCCACTTGGTACCCCACCCACATGGGGGACGTCGTGTTGTCGTGGGGTTGGGACGCCGTCATGCTTTGGTACAAACATCGTCGGAAAATTCTTTGAGATTTTTTTTCAAATTGACCAGACGTGTCAAAAGCGGTGGGTAGTCTCTCCGTTGTTGAGTCCAGTTCTTCTAATCAGTTTTTCCACGGAGAGGCCATGCAGTCATTTGCGGATTGGTTCAATGCCTCGTTGACCGAGGGTGAACGCGCCACTTGGAAACCCCACCCGTGGCAATTGCAACTCGCTGCTAATCAAGACTGCGAAAGCCGGTTAATCCGTATTCCGACAGGACTTGGTAAAACGCTAGGTGTGTTAGCCGCTTGGGCTTATCACCGGTTACACCGTAACGACGCGTCATGGCCTCGCAGGCTTGTCTGGTGTCTGCCGATGCGGACGCTGGTTGACCAAACCGCGAACGAAGCCGAAGCGTTCGTCCGCAAGATCGGCATGGAAAAAACGGTCGGTGTCTTTCGCTTGATGGGCGGGGTCGATGAAGCCCGATGGTACGCCGACCCCGAACGTTCGGCAATCCTAATCGGTACGCAGGACATGCTTTTGTCGCGTGCGTTAAACCGAGGTTATGCTATGGGTCGCGCCGCATGGCCGCGTGCCTTCGGGATGATTCACGCAGACGCGTTGTGGGTGATGGACGAGGTCCAACTGATGGGCGTCGGCTTAACGACCAGCGCCCAAATCCAAACGTTTTGGAATAGCGATCGCGACCGTTGGGGCAATTTCGCTCCACTCCCTCGCTCCACGTGGTGGATGAGCGCGACGCTACAACCGGATTGGTTGCGTTCGCCGGAAACCACCGCTTACCTTCCCGATTGGCGAAAAAAAGGCATATCGATCAACGAAGATGATCGAAAGGGAACCACCTGGGAAACCCAGAAAAAGCTAACGATTGCCGAAACCCCCGTCGGTGACTGCGGGACGCGGATTGTTGATCTCCATCGAGAGCACGTTCCCGACCCCCACTGTGGCCGACAGACTCTTGTCGTGGTCAACACGGTCAAGAAAGCGCGGGAACTTTATGCATCCGTCGAAAAGTCTCTGAAAGGTTCTGGCTCCAAGGCGGAACTACGGTTAATCCATAGCCGGTTTCGTCCCTACGACCGAAAGGGTTGGGTTGGCGATTTCCTATCACGGAAGACGCTCAACCCGGGTGTTGATCGGATCGTGATCGCGACCCAAGTTGTCGAAGCGGGTGTCGATATCTCAGCAAGTTGCTTGTTTTCAGAGCTAGCGCCCTGGCCTAGCCTTGTTCAGCGTTTCGGTCGAGCTGCCCGTTACGGTGGTGAGGCGACCGTTGTCGTTATCGACCCCGCAGCGGCCGACGAGAAACAGGCTGCACCCTACGCGATCGAAGAATTGAACGCGGCCCGAACGGCGCTGAAAAGATTGACAGGGGTATCGATCCTCGACCTCGAAAACTTCGAGGCGACGATCGCGAATAAGGAACCGGACTTTTTGCAGGAGCTTTATCCTTTTGAGCCGCTCCACGTGCTTTTAAGACACGAGTTTGAAGAGCTCTTCGATACCGCACCCGACCTTTCCGGGGCCGATCTCGATGTCAGCCGTTTTATTCGTGAGGGGGAAGATCAACGCGACTTACAGGTCTTTTGGCGTCATTGGGACGGGTACCGCCCCCCCGATGATCTGGCACCCTTCAGTGATGAGCTTTGCAGCGTCGGCATCCTGGACGCGAAGGGTTGGGTAGCAAAGGCCGCAAAGGACACGCGAGGATCGGTATGGGCATGGAACTATGTCGATGGCGTATGGGCCGAATGTCGCGCCGATGCCCTGCGGCCAGGCATGATTTTGCTTGTATCAGCGGAAGTCGGTGGCTATGACCCCCAATTGGGATTCACTGGCGAGAAACCCAAAAAAGGGACAGTTTCGCTCGATCTGAGCAGGGTGATCGGTTCCGGAATAACCACGCCGGCGGATTATCAGGAAAGTTCGGATATTCCTAGCCAAGCGATCTGGAAAACGATCGGGACGCACGGAAAGGAAGCGGGAAAAATCGGCGCCGAGATCGCTCGGACGCTCAGCCTGAGCGATTCATGGCAGCGGTTGATTGACTTAAGCTTGCGTCTGCACGATTGGGGCAAAGCCCACCCGGCATTCGCGTTGGGTACCTATCGCGTTCACCCTTCCCGGGCCGATTTAGCTAAAGCACCACCCGAGGCATGGCCGGCGAAATCGGTGCTTTACAACCCTGATCGGCTCGCCAGCCAAACCGGTAAAAAGTACGGTAAACGATCCGGATTCCGCCACGAGCTGGCATCGGCGCTGGCGATCCTGGAATTGCTAAACCGATTTTTTCCTGAACATCCCGCGATCAAACAACCCGCAGGACTTTGGTTGGAACAATCGGAAGATGATTCGAGTCGCTCCGAGGAATCAGCCATTTCAGAGGGTTCATTCGAGTCGTCAAACGGAAATGGGATCGCGAATGAGTTAAATGGATTGACTGGGGATGAATTCGACCTCGCCCTGTTCTTGATCGCAAGCCATCACGGGAAGGTGAGGGTCAACCTTCAGGCTTCGCCGCTTGATCAGCGTTTTCCCTATGAAAATCGGAATTACGTCGGCCTTGGGATGCCGATTCGTGGCGTGCGCGATGGCGATCCTGTCTTCGCGATCTCCTTAAACGATCGCGACGGGAATGAAGTTTTGATGCCGGATTTGCAAGTTAGCCTCGCGCCCGCATCGATCGGCCTTTCGAAGCGATATGGCGCGAGCTGGTCCGAGCGAATGCTTCGTCTGGTTTCAAAGCACGGCCCCTTCCTTCTGGCGTATTTGGAGGGGCTGATTCGAACCGCCGATGCCCGCGCATCGATACTGGAAACGGTCGACCCGAGGTTAGTTGGCGAGAACCTTCAGATACCTAAGGACGCGGTTGAGGCAACTGAAGGGATCGAAGAGACAGAAACTCCGACGGAAGTGGAATTAGTAGAAGAGGTGTCGGATGTTTGAAATGACAAAAATATCGATCCATCATCTAAGCGGTTGCCGACCGACGCCGTTAGCACACTACTTGAAGGGATTGGGAATCCTGCGACTGGTGGGCGAGCAGGCGGATCCGGAGGCCCGGGGATGGTGGAAGGACGACGAGTTTCACCTGAGCACAACGTTGGATGCCGAATCGCTAGAAGCTTTTTTTCTTTCGCGCTATTCACCAACACCACTCCTGTCGCCATGGAACGGTGGAAGTGGGTTTTATCCAAAGGACAATAAGATCGGGATCACAGCGATTGAAGCGTCTACGGCCGATCGGTTCGAGGCATACCGCTCAGCAATTCGGCAAACGAAAGCGTTAGTCGAAGGGCTTGGTGCAAAGCCCGAAAAAGGCGAGTCTAAGAACGCGTTGATCGCGAGTTGTCGGAGGGAATGGCGAGGCCCTGCTTTGAAATGGCTTGATGCCGCATTGGCTTTGGGTGGGAACGGCGACCCCGTTTTTCCGGCAATGCTCGGGACAGGTGGCAATGACGGCAGGCTTGACTTTACGATCAATTTCATGCAGCGACTGGTTTCGCTCTTCGATATGTCAAGTGTCTCGGGCGATCCATTGAAGGAATCCTCACCGCAATTGCGAGTCGCGTTGTGGGACATGCCGAGCCCCACCCTTGCCGACGGGGCGATCGGCCAGTTCTTTCCGGGAGCTGCCGGCGGCCCGAACGGGACGACGGGTTTTAATGGCGGTGTTCGCGTTAATCCGTGGGACTATGTTTTGATGATGGAAGGGGCGGTCCTATTCGCGTCGGGACTGTCGCGACGATGCCAAGCGACTCAGTTGCCCCAAGGGGCAGCTCCGTTTGCCGTGCGATCAAGCGGATCGGGTTATGGCTCTGCGGATCTGAGCGATGCAGGACCCAGGGGCGAACAATGGATGCCTCTTTGGGAATCGCCAACGACGCTGGTTGAACTGTCGGCGTTTCTCCGCGAAGGACGTAGCCAAATCAACGGCCGTCCTGCGGGCCGCGGCACCGACATGGCGCGGGCGATCGCAAAAATGGGTGTCGCACGCGGGGTAAAGCAATTTGAGCGATACGGGTACATCGAGCGAAACGGGCTTGCGAATTTAGCCGTTCCACTTGGGCGATTTGACGTTCGGCCACGTCCCAATCAACGACTGCTGGACGAGATTGTTCCTTGGACAGATCGCTTACGACAATCCGCTGCCGACAAAGTTGCCCCGAAGTCATTCCAAAGGTGTTATCGCGCCTGCGAAATGGCCGTTTTCAATTGTGCAAAATACGCTCGCGGAACCGATTTTCTGGACCTATTGATCGCTGTTGCCGAGGCAGAAGATCAGATGCTCGCTTCGCCGAAATTCAGCGGTGAAAAATGTGCGCCGGTACCACAACTTTCAGGGCAATGGTACGCGACCGTCGCCGAGGATAGCGCCGAATTTCGCTTGGCCACTGCGCTTGCGGCTCAGCACGGGCCGATGACCTCGACGGCATCATCGGATTGGCGAAAATGGGCTTCTGTACGGCAGCACTGGGTCCCCCTGGATGATCGACAAAAACAATTCCTCAAAGGCGAAAGCGGACTGAACATCGGACCTGAACAGTCGGCATTGGGGCTTGATCTTGAACGTGCGGCGGTGGCTTTAATCAATCGTCGATTGTTAGCGATGAACCGTGGGGCAACAACGGACCCGCGATCGGGAGTCCGTCGATTTCCTCTCCGCCTGATCAAAGATCACCTGGGTGCGAATTTCGTCGATATCGCCGCATTTTTAAATCGTCAGACCGACGATTCAAGAATTTTAACAATCGCTCGAGGGCTGATGGCCATCAAATGGTTCGAAACCGAGCCAATTGATTGGCGAAATCCCCAAGGCGGCCCTTCGAATCGCACGATCGATTGGGGACGGGCACTTTACGGAATCTTGAGACTGGCGATGCCCACCGGTGAAATCGCCCACCCTTCGGGCGCTACGTACGAAGTGACATGTGACGCGTCGATCTATCGCAAACTATCCGCAGGGGACATGTCGGGGGCGTTTCAGCTCGCGGTGCGTCGATTGGCGAATGCGGGATTACGGCCAAAGTTACGGGTCGGTATCGCGACGCCAGACGTCGCGCAAAGGCTTGCGGCTTCCATGGCATTCGGCATCGATCGACGGTCATTGAATCGCCTTGCATTGTCGGTTACGGCCGCCGATGAAGATCCGTAGTGGTTAGCGTCGATCGGTTCACCGTCGGTAGCGGATTCTGACGGCCCATTCCCCCTTTTCCTTTTCCATTGGTTTAGAAATCCAATTCCATTCGAGGACCCGATGTCAATTGATCTGACCCCATTGAACAGTCAAACCCGAATCCTACTCGAAGTGCCGCTTCGACCCGTTCAGGGCCGGCGATTTCAACCGACAGGTTTTCCGGATCTTGGCGCGGCAACCTATCAAGCGGGTGGCACCGCTTGCCTGCTTGTAGAAAGTGCCCAGAGCATGGCGAACCGGTTGGAAATGACCACCTGGGATGAAGGGAAAGAAGACCTTTTGGATTGTTTACAAGGCTTGAGCTACATTCGGGTTTTGGATGACAAGGGAAATTACCTCACAAGTTCCATCGTCGAATCGCATCGGATCAATAGCCCCTACATTCTCGAAGGGGCTGACAAGTCGTTCTTCAATCAGCTTCGCGAAGATTTTTCCGTGATGGAATCGGGCCCGATCGATCGGGCTAAGCTAGCTCAGACGCTCTTCAAATACGACATCAACAGTTTGTTGCACGGTGTTTTCCTTGCCAAGAAGGAACTTGCGGGAGGGCGTCTTCGGATTAGTCGTGTTATTTCGAGTTTCATCGAAGCGGAAATGGTGCAAGTGGCGGCATCTGGCGGGGTCAAGAATGATCGCGTCAACCCACAGGGGGACACAGGCAAGGGTTTTGGCAACGTACCGTTCCAGCGTGAAGAGTACACGGCAGAAAAGATTACTGCTTTTTTCAGCGTCGACCTGCAGCAAATCCGAGCTTATGGCTTAGGCGCTGAAGTGGAACGTTTGCTAACCGTCCTGGCACTTTTCAAAATCCGACGTTTACTCGACGGCAACCTACGGCTTCGAACCGCTTGCGACCTTGAAGTCGCAAATGAAGGCGCCATTATGGCCAATCGACCCAAAGGTTTCGCGTTACCTGAAGTCGCGGCATTGGAATCGGAATTGCGAACATGCATCGGTAAGATCAAGTCGCAAATGGAAACTACGACCGTCAAATACAAGAAGTGAGTCTCGACCATGGAAACGATTTCGATCGAGTTTCCGGCGGGGCGTTACCACGCGACCCCATGGGATGCTCATGTCAACGAAGGAAGGGTCGAATGGCCACCAAGCCCTTGGCGTCTGTTAAGGGCATTGCTGGCAGTCGGTTACACCAAGCTGGGTTGGGGCGATTATCCCGATGCTGTTGCTTCGGACCTAATCGCCAAACTAGCCGCAGTTTCGCCAACGTACACCGTACCGTTGGCAACCGCGGCTCACACCCGACACTACATGCCGATCAAAGATGGCACGTCCAAGATTTTTGACGCGTTCTTGCGATTCGCCGATCCGAATGCACGCCTGTTGGTCCATTACGACGTGACTTTGACGGACGATGAACGTGACACTTTGGTCAGGCTTGTCGAAGGGCTTACCTACCTCGGTCGTGCAGAGAGTTGGACCGTTGCGGAATTGATGGCCAACGGAGCCGACCGAGACCCATCGTCGGGCGGCTTTTGCTGTGCCCCTTGGAAAGCCAATTCAGGATCGGTCGGCGATGCAAGTAATCGAATTCGACTGCTGCAAGCGTTGCCTTCGGACGATTTTGATGAATGGCGAGCCATGCAAGTCAACGTGACTGCAGAAGCACTGGAAGCAGAGGAGGCTTCCAAGCAGTCGGCAAAAGGGAAAACGATGACGGCGGCCCAATTGAAAAAGGTCAGGCAAAGGGCAGAAGCGTTGTACCCCAATCAATTGCTGGACGCCCTACAAGCCGAGACGGCGACATGGCAGTCACAAGGTTGGCCTCAGCCGCCAGGAAGCCAATGGATTGATTATCGCGTTCCGGTCGACGCCATCGATCAACGGCCACTAAGCCCGATACCAGCAAACCCAAAGCAAGCTCGGGTAAATGCCGTCGTCCTTGCTGTTGATGGCGATGGCAAATCAGGAACGGTACGCCCTCTGATGAAAAGAACGCTACCGCTTATGGAATTGGTGCATTCCGAGTCGGTCCGAAAAGCGACATCGGAGTTGGGCTTTGGAAACATTCCAGAATTATCGGGCAAAAACGATGACGGATCGATCCTTCGAGGACACCGTCACGCATCTTGGATCCCATTGAGCCTATTTGGGCGTGGCCGGATCGATCACATCTTGGTTCATTGTCGGGAGGAGTTTTCACCTCAAGCGATCGCGACATTAGCGTCGATCCGTTGGGCTTATGCCAAAGGGATCGAGAAGCTATCGATCAACCTTGCGGGCATGGGTGATCTTGATCAGATATTAGATCAATTGCGGCGTAGTCCGTCTTGTCGCTCAACCACAAACCTATCGCTAACCAGCGCCAAAACCTGGGAATCCGTCACGCCACTGGTCTTGCGGAAGTATCTGCAAAAGCACGGCAAGAAAACACCTGAAGGGCAATTGCGGGAAGAATTGATCGAACGTGGATTTGATGAGCCGAAGTCAATTCGGTTCTGGTCAGCAGAGGAGATGGTAGGAAGTCGTTTGAAGGGATATGTGTTAGCGAGAAAGTCGACAAAACGGCAACCGCCGATGGAACGCTCCTTTGCGGCGACGATCGAATTCGATCGGCCTCAATCAGGCCCGATCCTTTTGGGATACGCAAGCCATTTCGGATTGGGCTTATTTAAAGGGGTCGATGCGAATGCTGATGGAATTGAATGAGTGCATGGAAGATATTGCGATGTGTGTTGTCGATGACGGCGGTAAACGCTTTGCCGAATGTACGAAACGCCTGTCGCAATCTGTTGGGCACGTTAGTAAGTAGAAAGTAGTGAGTATTCCACATTTGCAAATCTTTTAATGTCTGAAAAAAGCGATCCCAAGACTTACTTTTGGCCCTACGACATCTTCGGGTATCTTTTACCTGGCATCATCGCGATCGTGCCACTGATAGAATTCCATGCAGGAGTCCGATCACTAGTTCAACTTCGATACAACGCGGAATCGATTGCTGATAACCTTGTGTTGCTTGTCGCAGTCTATGTAGTCGGCCACATTATCTCTGCTGCTTCAAGTTTCCTGCTTGAGCGCTGTTTTCTGCGTCTTTCGTTTGGATATCCTGTTGCACAGTTTCTTTGCGGATCGAACTCTGGCACCATCATAAGACGAACAGTGATGTTTGTGGTCAATCCCGCTCGCTGGGGCATCGTTCGTTGGCTGCCACGACGCGGCAGGTTCTCTTGGATATTCAGCACGCTCTATTCTTTCGGCGTCTGGTCAGAGCGCCGACTTGATCTGTTACCTGGATTTTGTCATCCATTTGACCCAGAGATCGTTAAACTAGTTCAAACGAGATTTGAACTTCGATTTGGCGTTCAATTTCGCGATTGGTTCGTCCGCAGAAGAACCCATGAGGCCTATTGGACAATATGGGCATACGTTGCGGAGAACATGCCGACTTCATACAGAACTGGAATGCACTTCCTCGAACTCTACGGATTCTGCCGAAACTCCTGCTTCGCATTTTTGCTCGCAGGGCTATACCCTCTTTGCCCAGACTGGGGAACAACTGATGCGTCTGGAAGGTCTTTGATTACGCCGCCCATTTGGTCCGCTGGATGTTGCGTCTGTGCGGTAATGCTATATATCAATTTCACGAAGCTTCTACGCCGCCAAAATGATTTTGTCCTGCGTGCTTTTATATCTGAACGAATAAAGTACCAATCAAGCGATTCAGTAAAATCCTAAGTGGCCATCAAGTATAAGGACACGTAAGCGGTGATAATTCAGCGGAGCGACTGTCGATCTTCTATGAACGCCGTACCCCGTCTATCCTTGACGTCTGTGGCAGCCACCCTGCAAATAATGATCGGGACCAAAGGCTTACGATTCCGATTCGCCAGCTTCCATAATTACGAGGTTTACCTTCGACCCCAGCGCTACTGGAAGGCTTTGCAATTCCTCAGATAAATTGTGTAGCAGCGATCGCAAGGCTTCAATGCAGTTTTTTACATGATCTGCAAAGCGAGCTTCATCCAATTCGTCGAGAGGATGAGAAATCGGCGTCGCAATTATAAGCATGTCGGATAGATTATGATTAACAATCTGCGCGGGGACTGTTGTGGCATCGGAGTGGGCAACAATCTTATTGCGCAAATTCATTAAGCGTTGATGGAAAGTAGACCCGGCGTCGTCTTGGAATTCAGGAATCAGCTTTGGATCAGCGATCTCTTGTCCTTGGTTTGTCGTAAAGGATTTTGCGTAGTAGACGATCGCTGCAGCGAGGAGACCGCGGCGGGCAGCAACTTCCGTCTCGCTGTTGGAACAGCCCTTAGGAATACAGAGTCTTGCATCGAGGAACTCGGATGCTTCGAGGAGATCTCTGTGCGCCATTGCGACTCGTGTGGCCAGGCGGACTTTCGAGTTTTCCGAGTCCTGATGAATGTGTCGTTTGGAGGATGCCACTTGATCGCCCTTAAAATACAATCATTCGCACGACGCGGCCGGGAGTCGACTTTTCCGAGTGAAGCGAGCCAAATCGATTATACCGGCTCGCTTTCTTCTTTGGGTAAGCCTTGCCGTAGGGGTGAAAGCTGTGGAGCGACAGTCTCAATTGCGAGCTTGGAAACTTAGTCGCAGCGAGCGCCCGAGGACGAAACCTAAAACGCGATTTGACCGTGGGGACATAACACAAGTGGACGCCGCGGATTTTCCCTCGTTATGTGCGCGGCCTCCGAATGCGGCCACACAGGGGAACTGATATTTCACCCCATTAAATAACGCTACGCTCGGCGACCTCCGCATTTCGCATTGAGGGTAATTCGGAATACGAATTTCCGTACGCGAAAAACGCTCTCGGCAGCACACCCCCCAACTCGGGTGGGTTAACCGGGTGAAGCAAGCGGTTGGTGATTCGGCTAGGCGGGCAAGCACCAGTGGTGGCTGACCCTGGTCAATGAGTAGAGGCTTAATGGTAGTGAGTAGAGCAGGGATCGAGATTCGTGACCGTGATCGGAGCTGTGGTCAACGTACCCACGCTCGATGAGGACTCTA
>Ga0164292_10001666_pt1 | contig 18043 bp, 16 predicted proteins | sample GEODES117metaG_FD_111486 | JGI IMG/M metagenome (GOLD analysis project Ga0164292, IMG submission 111486) | Eutrophic lake water microbial communities from Lake Mendota, Wisconsin, USA - GEODES117 metaG | ecosystem: Environmental > Aquatic > Freshwater > Lake | place: USA: Lake Mendota...
GAGGTCGATCAGCGCGTCAGTTGGTGACCAAAACGGCATATCCCATGGGCCGCTGTGGGGGGCTGCGCGCGCGGCGACTGTGCAGCCAACTCGCTTGGGGCATCCTCGCTTCTTGGATGCTGTTGGCGCTCAACCTGCAGATTTCAACGAGGTCAGATCGCCCAAAAACCCCTGCGATACTTGGCCTCATGCGGTTGAATTTCCTATCCGTTATCCGTCCAGACCGACACCGAGGTCATTGCTCATCTGGTGGACAGTCTGTACGACGGCGACCTGTTTGAGGCCGTCAAGGCCGCCATCAGTCAGTTGCAAGGCGCCTACGCCATCGCGGTGTTTTGCAAGGACGAGCCACACCGGTTGATAGGCGCGCGCGCCGGCTCTCCGCTCATCCTGGGCGTGGGGCAGGGTGGCACTGAACATTTTCTGGCCAGCGACGCCATGGCCCTGGCCGGGGTGACCGACCAGATCGTGTACCTAGAAGAGGGCGACGTGGTCGATCTGCAGCTGGGCAAATACTGGCTGGTGGACAAGGCACACAAGCCTCTCACGCCAGCGCAACGCCCGGTGAAAACAGTGCTGGCCCACAGCGGTGCCGCCGAGCTGGGCCCCTAACGGCACTACATGCAAAAAGAGATTTTTGAGCAGCCGCGCGCCATCGCCGACACGCTGGAGGGCGTGGAGGGCATCGCGCCTGAGCTTTTTGATGGCAGCCAAACGAGTGCAGCGCGTGTCTTCAAGGGCATTGATTCGGTACTGATCCTGGCCTGCGGCACCAGCTACTACAGCGGCTGCACCGCCAAGTACTGGCTGGAGAGTATCGCCAAAATTCCGACCCAGGTGGAGGTGGCGAGTGAGTACCGCTACCGCGACTCGGTGCCCAACCCGCGTACCTTGGTGGTCACCATCACCCAGTCGGGCGAAACCGCCGACACCCTGGCCGCGCTGCGCCACGCGCAAAGCCTGGGCATGACGCACACCCTGACCATTTGCAACGTGGCCACCAGCGCCATGGTGCGCGAATGCGAGTTGGCCTACATCACCCGCGCCGGGGTGGAGATCGGCGTGGCCAGCACCAAGGCCTTCACCGCCCAGCTGGCTGGCCTGTTTTTGCTGACGCTGGCGCTGGCGCAATCGCGCGGCCATTTAAGCGATGCCGAAGAGGCGCGCCACCTCAAGGCCATGCGCCACCTGCCGGCCGCGCTGCAGGCGGTGCTGGCGCTGGAGCCGCAGCTGATGGCCTGGGCCGACGACTTCGCCACCAAGGACAACGCGCTGTTTCTGGGCCGCGGCCTGCACTACCCGATTGCCCTGGAGGGTGCGCTCAAGCTCAAGGAGATCAGCTACATCCACGCCGAGGCCTACCCGGCCGGCGAGCTCAAGCACGGGCCGCTGGCACTGGTGACGGCCGCCATGCCGGTGGTGACAGTGGCGCCGAACGACGCGCTGCTGGAAAAGCTCAAAAGCAATATGCACGAGGTCCGCGCCCGCGGTGGCGTGCTGTATGTGCTGGCCGACGCCGACACCCGGCTGGAAAGCAGCGAGGGCCTGCACGTGATCCGCATTCCCGAGCACTACGGCGAACTCTCACCCCTGCTGCACGTGGTGCCCCTGCAACTGCTGGCTTATCACACCGCCTGCGCAAGGGGCACGGATGTGGACAAGCCGAGGAACCTGGCCAAGAGTGTGACCGTGGAGTAGTTCGGTTCGGGGGTGATCGTGTAGATAAGAACTGTAAATTGAGATAAAAACTGTCACGAATTTCTCTTGATTTAAGTCCGAAAATCCCTTCAGAATCTATTCGGGCTTGGTGGCTGTTAGAGATTCAAGACGGATTTCTAAAGTCGTAAACGGTAGCGCAATTGCGTTTAACGAGCTTTTTTTGAATCGAGTTCAGTCGTGTTTAGTGACGGTGGTATGTAGACTTTCGTACCAAGGGTCATTCGACCTGCACAATCTCATATCCTGAGGCCGCCATTGGAAGGTACGTCCCGGAGAGCATTGGTTGCGGCATCGTTGACCTATGCAAAGCGAACTCGATCCGACGGGTGCTTGTTGCGGCTGATGACCTGTTGACCCAAGCTGCCGTGATTGACTACTCCAGGGCTGAACACCATGAAATCGTTGCCCCGCACCGATCTACCGAGTGATGCGGTGGGTCAGTGGCAATCAGCGGATTGGGGCAATTCGGCGCCACCGCCAACACTCTATCTCTTCATGCGCCCGGCTATCACTTGCAACTGTTTCCGGTAGGCCTCCTGGTTTTGGAGGAAGCGTGCCGTTGGTGCGGAAATGCCCAGCGCGTGAAGCGATGGAACCTGCCCGACTGGCACTGCCATGCACGACAGACCCACCTCGTATTCTTCAATTTCCGTGGAATACCAATCCGCACGGATCTTGGCGAGTTCAAGCGCAAATTGCTTGCTCGTGGTAATGGTCTTCGCAGTTCGGCGTTTCAAGGGGTGGCGCGTCAAATACTGAGATACATCTGTATCTGGTCGCATTGCCAGCAACAATTTTCCGGAGGCTCTGGCATGGGCATTGCCAGCTGTCCCGAGTGGTACCTCTCCTGCATGGATACCCATTTCCCCGCGCGCTGTTGCACGTACCACGATATTGCCATCGATCCAGCCAACCAGGTAGGCCGTCTCCCCGGTCATTCTTGCCGCATCGCGAACCAGGTTGCCAAACAAGTCCGGATTGCTCAATTGGCGCTTGAAACCATCGGCAATCGGTGCAACACCCAAGCCCAGGACATAACGAGCTCCGCCCGATTTGCGTACCATCCCAGACGCTGCAAGCGTATGCAGCAAGTGGTAGACGACTTGGCGCGACAGCTTCAGAGTCTCGGCGATCTCGCTTGCAGGAATCCCGCTACCCGTGTCTCGCGCGACCAGTTGCAGAATGTCAATCACGCGAGCGGCGGACTGCACCCGGGCTTTGCCCGGCGTCTCGATATCGTAATCGGCCAGTATCTCCTTCGTGACGGAGCGTCCAGTACGAACAGGGGTTTGAGCCATGCTGAATATTGCTTGTCGACTTATATGCGGCCAGGAAACAACTTCGCCGCCGCGTCGGCGATGCATTCTGGGTTCGGAATTGACGCGGCCCGCAGGCGGGATTGGACCACAACGCGCAGGAGATCAAGAATTCCAGGTTGATGGCTCATTTACCCGCGGGCTCCTTTCAGCCGCACCGTGGTACCCGCGGCTTTCTCATGCATGAGCAGCAGGCTGGAGCAGTCCTTGCGCCCCAGGCCGGCTTCGACCGCCTTCGCCATGATGTCCATCGTGGCTTGGCCGACAGGTACCGAGCAATCGTAACGATGCGCGAGCTCGATGGCGAGGCGAAGGTCCTTGTGACCCAATGAGATCATGAAGCCGGGCTCGGTATTGCCCGTAAGTGCAAACTGCGGGTAGACCTGAACTGCCTGCGCGTTTGACGCCATGGTCGAGCCGAAAACCTGCAGCATGTGTTCGGGTGTCAACCCTGCCTTCTTTCCGATCACGAACGCTTCTGCCGAAATTGCATTGCAGGCCATCGCGACATAGTTGTTGATGCACTTCGTCGCTGCGCCGTTGCCCAATGGGCCGCACCGGATGTAGGTGTCTCCCAGAAGCTCGAAGACCGGCATCATGGCGTCTATATCGGCCGCGTCGCCGCCAATCATCAGAACGAGCTTTCCTTCACGAGCGTGCTTTGTTGTGCGGCCAACTGGACAATCGATCATTTTCGCGCCCGCTTCGGCCAGCCGGGCGCCGACCCGTCGCACCGTGATCGGATCGATGGTGCTCATCTCGATGTAGTAAGTTCCGGCCTGGATTCCGTAAAGCACACCATCCGCACCCAGTGCGACTCTTTCAGCGTCAGGGGCATCGGGCACCATGGTGAACACCGCCTCCGCATGTTCTGCCGCTGCCTTGGGCGACGCCGCTTCGCGCGCCCCTGCCGCAATCAACGGCGCCATCGAATCCCGATTGACGTCGAATACCGTCAGGTCGTAGCCCCCTTGCAGAAGGCGTTCGGCAATCGGCTTGCCCATTGCGCCGAGACCGATGAAGGCGATTCTTCTCATGTTGGGCCCCATTCTTTTCCGGTGCGATCCGCTTCGCGCAGCACTGCGACCATCTGTTCTTCGCTATATCGATTCTTCGATCGCCTCGTGGAATCGCTTACCAGCGGTTTCTTGGCGCAACAGAAGCAGTTCTGCCGCAAGCACATCCCGACCCGTGCTGGCGGCCGGGTCGTCCGGGTAGTAAGCGAGTTCGGAGGCAGGTTCGCCGGCGACACGCGTTCCAAGCAGCACGCGCGGTTTCAAGTAGTCATAAGGCATCGCGCGGTGAAGCAGCGCCCGGTTGTCCCACAGCAGGGTTTCGCCTGCCTGCCATTGATGCCGGTAGACGCGCGTTGGTTCAGATACCGCGAACTCAATCAAGCGCTTGATCATCGAACGGCTCTCCTGCCGGTCAAGGCCTGGGATTGCAAAGGCATGGCGCGCCAAGAATAGGCTTTTGACGCCGGTCTCCGGATGCCGCTTGACCAGCGGTCGCAGGTACGCCTCGCCATGGAAACTCGTACCGTCTTCCAGTGTCGGAAAGTCGCCAAGGTCGTTGGCTTGCGAAAACACGATCGAGTGGTAAGCGGCCAGGGTCTCGATGCGGTCCCTGGTCGCGTCGTCGAGGGCCGCATAGGCTGCGCGCATGTCTGCGAACTCAGTTTGGCCACCTTCTTCGGGCACCACGACCGCCGAGAGCATCGCGCACTTGCTGCTAAGGGGCTTGAAAGTTGAATCGGTATGCCAACCCTCGTTGCCGATGGACGAGCGCATCCGCCGAGATTTCGCATCGATGATGTCACCCCATGAGCCATCGGCACGCCTTTCCTGGTTGGACATGGGCAACGCACCGAATTCGAGCTCGCCGAAACGTTTGCCGTACGCGATGTTCTCGGCGTCCGTCAGAAACTGATCAGGAAAGACGAGGAATCCGTAGGTCAGAAAGGCCTCATGAAGCGTGGCGAACTCGGCGTCGCTGAGTTCGCGAAGCGACACACCTGTGGCGATGGCACCGAATACCTTGTGCGGGATCGGGGAGATTGCAATCTTTGTCATAGCACTTCTTTCCCTTTTCACTTTGGTTGTTCCGTTGGCAATAAAAGTTAGATGCCGCCCCTGAAAGACGAATTCTGTCAAACAGGACTTCTATTAATGGCAATGCAGAGTACCTGCAATGGATGACCCCCAGAACGCGTGTGTGCCTGCCTTCAAATCAATTAAAGGCACGACGACTACAATGAGGCTGTAGTCAATCTGCTTTTGCACCCGACAACTCGGCAGCCTCTTTCCATTTGACGAATTGTGTTTCCAAGAATTGTTTGAATTCATTAACGGTCGTTGAACGAGGCTCAACATCCATACTGGCCATCAATTGACGCATATTGGGATCGGTCAAAACAGCAGTTACATCGGCATTAATTTTTGCAATGATATCCACTGGTGTTCCTGCGGGTGCGTGCAAACCGTGCCAACCCGATGCATCAAAATCCATCACACCCAACTCAGAAAAAGTAGGTATTTGAGGCAGTAAAGGTGACCGAGATTTCCCAGTAGTCGCCAAGGGTCTAATACGACTTGAATTTAGATGCGCACTGGCGTCTCCCATTCCAGCCATCATGACTTTGACGTGCCCCGCCAACAAGTCATTCATTGCAGGTGCTCCGCCTTTATAGGGTATGTGATTGAGTTGCAACTTGAATTGCGATCGCAATTTTTCCATTGCCAGATGCTGCGCTGATCCGCTTCCTGAAGTTGCGTAGGAAAGCGGTTCGCTGGAATTTCTTGCCATCGCAGTAAATTCTGCGTAATTTTTTACGGGGAGTGATTCATGGACCAATAGAACAGCTGCAAACGTTGAAATTTGTGTAATAGGCGAAAAATCCTTACGAGTATCAAATTCTAGAGATTTAAATAAATTGGGGTTAATCGCAAAAGTGCCCGCAGTTGACGCTATTAATGTATAACCATCAGCTGGCGCTTTGGCCGCATATGCAGACGCAATATTGCCTGATGCGCCGGCTCGGTTTTCAATGACGATACCATTTTTCCATTTGTTTTGAAGAAAGCGAGCAACCAAACGAATAGTCTTATCGGTTGCACCCCCAGCAGGTACTGGCACTACAATGGTTACAGGCTTATTGGGATAATCCGATTGCGCATGCACATGGGTCGCCAAAAGCATAATTAAAAAACATAACAAATACTTTTTCATTTTCACGCCCGAGTAGATTAACAAACCAAATACGAATAGATGCCAGTAACTTGAGTTAAATGTTGAAGTGATATTTTTTGTTCGATCATTACGAACAGGGGTGTCCGCCATGTTGAATACGGCTTTCCGACTTACATGCGGCCAAGAACCAACTTCGCCGCCGCGTCGGCGATGCGCTCTGCATTCGGAATCAAGGCCGCCTGCAGGTGGGGGGCTGCGGGCATCCGGACGTCAGGTGTTGTGATCCGCCGCAGCGCAAGCGTGGCATGACTCCCGCGCAACTCAGAAATTCGCATCGCGACCTCGGCGCCAAACCCGCCTGTTCGCACGGCCTCATGAACGACGAGCACCGCGCCTTTGCAGCGTTCGACTACGTCAACCACACTTTTCTCGTCCATAGGGGAGAGCCAGCGCAAGTCGAGGACTGAAGCACGGATCTTCATATCGGCAAGAGAGTCCGCCGCGGCAAGTGCCTGGTGCAACATGGCGCCCCAGGTGATGATGGCCACGTCGCTGCCTTCGCGGTGCAGCTTGGCGCTACCGATCGGTCGCACCGATTCGTTGCGCGTAACGTTGCCCTTCATCTGGTACAGGCCGCGCGATTCAATCACGATGCACGGGTCTGGGCTGGCAGAAGCCTCGCGGATCAAATCGTACGCATCTTGTGGAGTGGCGGCCAATGCAACGTTCAACCCGGGAATGTGGGCCAGCAACGCTTCCAAGGACTGCGAATGCTGGGCACAAGACCCAGGTGTTGCACCTTGTTGCGTTCGCATGACCATTGGCACCGATGCTTTGCCTGCGGTGATGTAGCGAACATTGGCCGCCTGGTTGACCAGCTGGTCCAGTGCCACCAACATGAAATCCGCCCACATGATTTCGACGATGGGCTTCATTCCTGCCATCGCGGCACCCACGGCCGAACCCAATATTGCAGCTTCGGCGATGGGCGTATCAAAGACACGTTCTATGCCGAACTTTTTCTGGAGGTCCTTGGACGCACCAAAAATGCCACCCGCGAATCCGACATCCTCGCCGTAAACCAGGGTATGGCGGTCCGACTCGAGCTCATCATGCAACGCGGCCCTCACGGCCACGACATAGCTCATCTCTTCAGTCACCACCTCAGCGTGGCCCTCCAAGACAGCTTTGGTCGGCCGCGCTGTGACGTGCTCAGTCGCTGAACTGGCAGGGGCCAACGGTGAACCCAGCGCAACGGTTGCGAGCCGGTCTACCTTGGCCTGTTCGTTCGCGACCAACTCGGCAACCTCGGTCGGTCCCATGACGCCGGAAGCGACCAGGCGCTCTCCCAACAACTTGAGCGGATCGCGTTGCGCCGCAGCCGCGCGCTCGTCCCGCGGTCGATAGTGCTCGACGTCCCGGTTGTAATGCCCCCAAAGGCGAGGTACCTTGCACTCGACCAGGGTAGGCCCGTCGCCTGCCCTGGCACGCGTTGCTGCCGCCAAAATTGCGTCGCGCACGGCCATTGGATCAGCGCCATCAATCGTTACCCCCTCGATGCCATAGGTCAAGGCACGCCTGGCCAGACGCTCGACACGGACGATTTCATGGGTCGGAGTCAGTTCAGACCAACCGTTGTTTTCACAAACGACGATCACGGGCAATCGCTTGTAGGCTGCAAACACAAGGGCCTCGTGTACCGAGCCCTGGTTCATCGCACCATCGCCGATGGACACGATAACGACATTGCCGCTTGCCGCGGCGACCTCCGCCATCGCAACGCCACAGGCTATGGGAACTCCAGCCCCGACAATCGAGTTCTCCCCAAAGAAGCGCTGGTCCGGTGCCATGAAATAGGCAGACCCCGCGCGTCCGCCATTGATGCCGTCGGCGCGATGACAAAGTTCGGCCATGACCGCAGTCGGATCCAGTCCGGCAGCCAACGCCCAACCGTGACCACGGTAGGTCGAGATTACTTTGTCGGTCGCCCTCAATGCCGCCATTGCAGCAAGTGGGACTGCCTCCTGGCCAGCACACAGGTGCACCGAGCCGACGACAGCCGGCGGCGATGTCTTGCTCAATTCGAGCGCCTTGGTTTCGAACGCCCGTACGAACGCGATGCGCTCCAACATGGTCCGCGCGAATTCAGCGTCCTGTTCTGGGATCGCGGGTTGTTTTTCTTTCGCTGCGTCAATGGTATCCATGCCGGTTCCTATGGAGATTGGTAAGTCAATGGGTCCTACAAAGCCGCAAGTCTGTAGGCGGTTGATGCGGGGATGACGTGAGTTGAGTTCATTCGAAATCGATCCGAACAAAATTCGAGCTAAGGCTCTCGACCTCGCCCCAATCAATCTTGATGCCGTTACCGGGTTCTTGATCTAGGACGAGTTCTCCGTTGACGATATTGGGTTGGCGCTTCATCAGCCGGTGCTCCCACGAGGCCGCCATGTCGGGGATCGTTTCTACAGCCTCCATCACAGCTGATGTGCCAGCGATCTGTCCGTTCAATGCAGTGCGTACATGGGGCATTACGACAGTGCCAGAAGCTCTGGCCAATGCGAGTGCCTGCATCGCCCCGGTCACTCCGCCGCAGGCGGTTGGATCGAGCCGCAGCACCCGGATTTTGTCGAGAATCATTCCCATGATTGGCACACTTGACAGGTCTTCGCCATAGGCGATCGAGGTGCGCAAGCGTGATTGCAGATGACAGGTCAGGTCGATATCGTGCACCCCGAACGGATCTTCGATGAAGCGCAGACCGACATCGTCAAGGAGATCGCATGTGGCGAGCGCCTCTCCCATGCTTGCCCAGCTCCAATGCGCATCGGCGGACAACTTGCCCTCGGCCACCTTCATGCAAGCGTGCACATACCGTCGGTCGAAAAGGGGGTCCTCACCCGAGAGATTGACCTTGACCTGCGAATATCCCTGGTCAACATACCTGGCCACCTCATCGCGCACATCGTCAATCGTGCGCTCGTTGAGGTAGTAGCCCGCGACTGCCATCATCGGAACCTTATCGCGAAGGCCGCCCAGCAGTTGGAACAGCGGCAACTCAGCGGCTTTTGCCGCGATGCCCCACAGGGCGATGTCAAACAGGCTGATCGCCAAAGTCAGGACGGGTCGGCCATTGACCCGCTTCTGCCCTGCGGCTGTTCCAAGCGCGGCAATCATCCGTGAGTCGCCGCCAAGATAGTCACGCCCCAGAAACTTGATGGTTTCAAGCAACGGTGTACCGCGCGGCGCCGAGAAAGCTTCTCCAATCAAGCCATTGAATGTCTCAATCTTGAGAACCACGACAGACCGGGCATTGATCGTTCGGCCCTTGAACTTCACAGGGCGCGCCAACGGGATGACACATTCAGCAGCAACAATGCTCTTGATCACTCGCCCGTCGGCAATCATCGGATTTATCATTCAACCCACTCCCAAGCAATCATCGTCACCATCGCTACGGTCAAAAGATAGCCTCGCGGTCAAGGCGCGTCCAGGATAAACATCGAATACCAATGAATTCATCAAGGGTTGATGTTTCGTACTGAGCTCGGAACATATAGGCCGCTCACGCACTTAGCCCATGTACGAGCCACCATTGACCAATATGGTTTCCCCCGTCACGAAACTTGCAGCGTCGCTGCACAGGAATGCGACAACGCTTGCGATTTCCTCAGGTTTGCCAAGCCGCCTCAAAGGTGTACGGCTGACGATCTCTTCGCCTCGTGTTGCGATGTTTCTGGCAATCATTGGCGTTTCAATTGACCCTGGCGAAACCGCATTCGCTCTGATCCTTGGGCCAAGCTCCTTGGCCAGTGTTCGTGTGAATGCCAGAATCGCGCCTTTGGTCGCACCGTAGTGCCCATGCCTAATGCTTCCGCCAAGATGAGCTGCCTGGGACGCCATATTGACGATGGCACCTCCATCGCTCATGACAGGAATGGCCTGCCGGACGATGTAGAAGACGCCATTCAGGTTGACACTGATGGTGCGCAACCATTGTTCATCGGAAATATTCTCGATGAGATTGTCGTCATAGATCCCCGCGCAGGGGACCAGGAAGTCGATTTTCCCGAACCGCGAGACGCACGCGTCGACCACAGCTTTGGCATCGGTGGCGTGGCCCGCATCGTATTTCATGCTGGCAACGCGCGACCCAGTTGCATCCAGCTTCGCCGCAAGCTCGGCAACCACATTCGCGTTCAGGTCGGCCAAGAACACCGATGCACCGCACTTGAAGAAATACTCTGCCGTGGCTCTTCCGATTCCACTTGCGGCGCCCGTGACGAGCAGCACTTTCTCTGCGAATTCGAACATGTGTTTATCCGATCGAGGTGTTAACGCCGCTGAAAAATTTCCATCCACGCATGCACACAACTGGCCGCTGTCGCTACAAGTGGGCGCCACCCGTCGCCTGCAGGTCCGCCCCGGTGATGAAGCTACCTGCGTCCGAGCACAGCAGCAAGGCTGCACCGGCCATTTCCTCGGGCCTGGCTGCACGCCCCATCGGGTTGGCATTGCGCTCAATGGTCTGCCATTGCCCCGCATCGACGCGGCGCCAGCTATTGCGCGCTGTTGCCACCAGCCCGGGAGACAAGTTGTTGACAGTTACGCCGTACGGCGCCAACTGGCGAGCCAGATTGATGCCCAGGTTGTGCTGTGCGCTCTTGAGCGCTGCGTAGATAGCAAGAGTCGGTTCGGGACGAGTCTGGTTGATACTGCCAATCGTCAAGATACGGCCCCAGCCGCGCTTCTGCATGCCCGGTACCGCGGCCTGCAACAACTCCACGCTGGCGTCGAAATTGATTCGAGTTTGGCGTTCGCGTTCAGCCGCGCTGATGTCGACAAAGGCTTCTCGCTGCTGCACGGATGCGCACAAGACGAGCACGTCTAAGCCCCCCAGCAGCCGCTCTGCCTCGAGGACTGTGCGCTTGCCTTCGCCGACGATGGCGAAGTCGGCCTCGATGAGGCCATGGCGAACGCCCCGCCCTGCAAGTTCCTTTGACAGATTCTGTGCCGCGCCTTCGCTCTTCAAAGCCTCGTCGGCAGTACCAGCGTACTGGATCGCAATGTCAGCCCCCGCATCGGCAAAGGCCAGCACGATGGCCCTGCCGATCGACAGGCTCCCGCCTGTGACCAACGCCCGCCTGCCCGACATCGTAAATCGGCCTGCAAGGCGTTCTTCAGCGCTCAGCCCCTGAAGGTCCGCATTCACTTCAGAACCCTTGCAATCCATAAACAGCTGCAGCCGTGTCGTGAAAAAGAAACCGCTTCTCGGCTGCCGATGCTCCCGACGCCAATCGCTTAAAGGTGTTCCAACACGTCCTGTAGCTGTAGGAAGCTTTGTCGACTGGGAAATTACTTTCAAACATGCAGCGCTGCGCCCCGAAGGATTCAATGCATGTGTGCACGTACGGTCTACACAGCTCAGCGAGCCGCTCGGAGGTCAAAGGTGTGGAATGCTCAGAAAAGCCCATGCCGACTGGGCGCATGCCCATGCCGCCAAGCTTCACCACAACGTTCTCGCATGTGGAAAGTTGCTTCATGTTAGATACCCAATCCTTGAATACATTGGCACGGTGGTTTTGGTACCCTGCGATCCCGAGCGGCGTACCCATATGGTTCAACACGATACGTGTGGATGGGAATACTCTGGCTAGATCGATGAGCTCTTTTAGTTGGGTATGGAACAGGAAGGCGTCGAAGCACAAACCGCGCGGGGCGAGTGATGCGAATCCTGCTCGGAACCGGGGATCCGTCAGCATGCTTTCTGAGGCAAGGTTATCTGGGTTGACGGCCTCAGGATTTTTGTCCCAGGCGCTGATCTGCCGTACCCCTTTAAACCGGCGGCTACCATGAGCTGCATGGGCATCTAGCACATGTTCGATCTCGTCAACCAACCGCAGGTCGGCGTAAGCAACAATACCGTCGCAAATTCGCGTTTCGCCATAGTTGCCACTGGCGCTCATGGCAGCTATGCCGTTTGCGAACTCTGTCTCGCCTACGGGCCTCAATGCCTCCAGGCCATCCTTGCGGTGCATGGCAAAACACTGTACGTAGACTGTAGCTTCGATACGGTGACCAGAATTTATGTCGGCGAGAAACTCGTCGAGCAAATAGCGCCACGCGGGGCGATCCCACAAGTGGTGATGCGCATCGATTATCGGCAGTTCTGGCTCCAACACCTCCTCGCAAAGCAAGGCAAGCCAGTCGGCTCTCACACGTAGAGGGTAGGAGACAGTCACCTTATGAACCTAACCAGAGCGGTGATTGACGTGTTCAGATTCATGGATCAGTCTGCCTTCACACCAGTGATTTGAATCAATCGGCGCCACTTAGCTGTCTCTACCTTCATGAAATTCACAAATTCTTCAGGGCTGCTGGACACTTCCAACTCAGATCCACCGGCCAATATGCTTGTACGCAAGGACGGATCACTCAGGGCCTGGCGACATGCCTGATGAAGTTGGGAGATGATGGGTGCAGGTGTCGCAGCGGGGGCCCACAGGCCGGCCCAGGATTCTTGGACAAACAAGTCCTCACCGTAAATCTCTTTCAGGGTCGGGACATCCGGCAATGAGCTCAGGCGCTTTGCACCAGACACTGCCAGAGCCCTTACTTTGCCGCCTTTGACGTGGGGCACCGCAGTGCCTGCAATCGGAAAGGCAAATTGGACGTGATCGGCTAACAGCGCAGGCACCACTTCGACAGAGCCGCGAAATGGGACATGCACGGCATCCAGCTTGAGCACATTCACAAAACTCGACCCCATGATGTGAGCCGCAGTTCCAATACCTCCGGATCCATAGTTCAAGGCGCCCGGTCGAGTGCGCACGTAGGCCTCGACTTCTTTGGCAGACTTGAGCGTCGAGTTTGCGGAAACCAGCAAAACGGTGGGACTGGTGGTCGTTTGGATGATCGGAGCAAAGCTGCTCAAAGGATCGAACTTGGCATCCGGTCGCAGTATCTTCTGAACGACTTGAGAAATCGAGCCCGACAAGATGGTGTATCCATCAGGCGCCGCTTGAGAGACGAGTTCCGCCGCCACTATTCCAGCTGCGCCCACGCGGTTTTCTACCACGATGGATCCGCCAAGGACCTCCGCAATTTTTGGCGCCATGCGGCGGGTTTCTACGTCTTGGCCCCCCCCTGCTGCAAAGGGAAGAATGATTTTGATGGGGCGGTTTGGATAGCTTTGAGCCCATGCGGGCAGTGCGCTCAGGCCAGTACCGGCCATGACCCCTAGAAATCGGCGACGCTGCAACCGATCATGTGACTCGACACAAGATGTTGGATCGCTTGAAAAGGTTAACTGCATGGGGCACTCCTTGAGATATCGTAAGAAGCTGATGAATCTGGTTGCTCAGGATCGTGTAGCAGGCAGTTGTCTCAACTTTTTCACTGGATGCCAGGACGTTTTGGTCGTTGGAGCACTGCTAAAAGGGCAGGGGATGGCTGGCAAACAAGCGCCGCGCTATCGCTTGCAGTGCACGGTCAGCGATCAGACCCATCAATCCGAGAGCGATGATGCCGGCGAAGGCATTGGATGTTTCCATGAACAACCGGGCGTTGTAAATGAGAAAGCCAACTCCTTCCTGGGCAGCGATCAACTCAGCGGCGACGACCGACATGAATGAAAACCCCATCCCAATCCGAACGCCCACGACAATTGCAGGTACCGTTTGTGGCAACACAACTTTCAGCAAGACTTGGCGTCGGCTCGCTCCGAGGGATCTGGCAGCGCGGCTTGGTGTCTCATCGATCGCCATCGCACCTGCAATGGTGTTCATGAATACCGTGAACATCGACGTATAGATGATTACGGCAATCTTCGACCCTTCGCCGATTCCGAACCAAAGTATGGCAATGCCCAAAAAGGCGATTGGTGGTACGAACCTGAAAAAGTTGATGTAAGGTTCGACGAAGGCTCGGATGATGGGGGTCCGCCCGGCCACCAAGGCAAGAGGAATTGCGAGCAGGCAGCCAATCAACCAGCCAGTCAGGATTCGGAAGTAACTCACAAAGATGGCATGCGGCAGCTCGCCGGTGAGGGTTAGTTTCACGATGGCCTGGGCCGTCGCGAGCGGCGAGGGGAAAAACCAGGCCGAACTGAACATGGAGATCACCGTCCACAGTAGCAGTGACACTGCCATCACGATCGCAAGCGTGACGCCTGGATACTGAAGCAACGCGTTCATCGATCCCGTCGATGCAGCAGGGGTGTGTCTGACGACGCCTCTTTGATTCATGTTGATTTATGCCGATTGTGTGGGAGCTGACAGTCGACGGTTCCCCGCCTCATGCGTATCTGCCGACTGCTGCTGCATCCACCAGCTCACTCAGTTGGTTGAACAACTCGACAAATTCAGTCGTCATCTTCGCCCGTGGCCTGGGCAACGGGACTTCCACGATAGCGCCGACGCGGGAGCCTGGTCCTCGCGACATGATTCCCACCCGGTCTGCCAACCAAAGTGCCTCGGCAATGTCGTGGCTCACGAACAGCACCGTCTTTCGGGTTGCTTGCCAAATGCGAACGATTTCGCGCTGCATGTGCCCTCTCGTGTACGCATCGAGAGCCGCGAACGGCTCATCCATCAAGAGTATCTCTGGCTCATTGGCCAGCGCCCTTGCAATCTGAACACGCTGTTTCATTCCACCAGACAGTTCACGCGGCAATTTGGAGTGATGATCGACCAAACCCACGAGCTTCAGATACTCTTCAACCCGCTGGTCACGCTGCAGATCGGAAAGGCCCCGGACGCCTGGGCCAAAGCCGACATTCTGGGCGACTGTCAACCACTCAAAGAGGGCGCGGTCTGTCTGAAAGATCACGCCACGTTCGGGCGACGGCCCTGTGACTGCTTGGCCGTCAACCAGGACGGCTCCACTTGTCGCCGCTTCAAAGCCGGCTATCAGGTTCAGCAGGGTCGTTTTGCCGCAGCCTGAAGGACCAAGCAAGCAGAAAAACTCTCCTTTCTTGATCTGAAGGTTCGCATCGTCCAGCGCGCAATAATCGCCGCCCGTCCTGCGATTGCCTGGGAAGGTCTTGTTGACGGAAATCAACTCGACGAGCGGTTTTTCCATTTGCTGTAACGATGCGGCATGTTGCATTGCTGGAGCGGCTCGGATCAGAATTTGTGCTTCTGAAGTTGGGCACGCGCTGGCGCGACTCTCTTGAGCCATTTTGTGTCGATCCAGGTGCCGAGATCGGGCATCTTGTCCAACCGCTTCACCGAAATCAGGTACTCCGCGTTCTTGTAGAGCATGTCGATCTGGGCGTCGGTCATGTTTGCCGGCCAAGCCGTCGCCAACCAGCCGCCTTTGGTCATTTGGTCCAGGATCAGCTTGGGATCCTGGCGCAACTGGCTCGCTGTCAAGTTCGCTGCTTTTTCAGGGTTCGCCTTGACATACTCAACCGCCTCGATCCAGGCCGCAATGAATCTCTCTACGCCCTTGTCGCCGTATTGTTCAACCCACTTGCATGTGAGATTGATTGGCACGACGTCACGGTAGGCCTCGTTGACATTCCCGATGGTGTGGACCTTGTCTGCACCCAGAACAGTGATGGCCTGGGCCGGGATGGGATCGACCCAGACGATCGCGTCCACGTCGCCCCGTGAAAGCGTTGGGATCATGTCTTGCGGTTGGACACTCACGATCGTCACTTTGTCTCGCGGGACCTTGTGCATGTCCATCCAGAGATGAAGCCCCGTGTTGCCAATCGCGCCAGGCACCGTGCCAACCTTTTTGCCGGCCAGGTCATTGACGGACTTGATGTCGGTCTTTCCGACGACCCTCAGCGCCCCAAAATCGACGAAATTGACAACGCCTTTGAAGCAAGCTCTGCCGCCCACGAATACCGGCAAAGTGACGGCCGCATTCATGACCGGAATGTCGATTTCCCCGGCAAGGGCCGCTTCCATGCCTGCGATGCCTGTTGGAAACATTCTCAGCCTGACATCAAGTCCATGCTTTTTGCCAATACCAATGCTACTGTCGCCCAGGACAAACATCGGTGCAAAGGCGACGTTTAGCGACGTGGCAGCACGCACCGGAATTGGGTCATTTGCGCGCGCTGCCGGTGCGGCAAGGGCGAGCGCCAATGTCGCAAGTACCGATATCAAGGACCAAGCCCAACGGCGCACGCCCCGCTTGAACTGGTCCGCAACATGTTGATTCGTTGGATCGCAGATTGTCATGTCTCACTCCTTGAGTTTTCTAAAGAGTCAAATGGCGCGGATCAGTGCTTGGGCCGCAACGTTTGTGTCCGTGAAAGTTATCGTGGAGGCCTGCGATTGTCTAAGAAAAAGGTCGAATATCGATGAATTCATCAACCTATGATGATTTGGCCAGGAGCTCGAGTGGATCATGGCGTTGAATGAAGCCACTTCGCGGAGCCGACTTCTCTGGTGGTGGGCCTAATGCGAATCGGTAGGGGAGTGCAGCGCATCCGCGTTCGTTGCGTTCAGCGCGGTCACGTAACTTGGTAGAGTGCCTGTCGGTATGCTGGACGCCCTTGGGCATTGAAATCAGCCTGCGAATCAGGCTCTGGCGCTGAGTTGGCAGACTGCCCTTAACCAGTCATTCGCGACCGACTGGATCTGAGTTGTCACAGGAGCGTTTGGCACAACGGCTATTCCTGCGGCTTCAACTTTTTCCGTTTCTTTTCGTACCTGTTTTTGTGTCAGATGATCTGCACAAACTCTGATTTGCGCACAAACACCGACGTTGACAACTTCAACCCTTACCGCTGCGCCTTGCGTAGCACCAGAAACATGACGAAGCCCTCAAGCTGGTAGCCAAGGCATGGGACTCGGCGTCGATTGCAGCCGCCCCGCCGTCCGCAGACAATCACGCTAACTGATTCAGACGACCTATGCCACGACTGGCCACCACCCTCCACACCCAGCGCCTGCGCCTGGAGCCTTTCGGCGAGCGCCACCTTGATGGACTGAACGCCATGAACCGCCTTCCGGAAGTGATGCGGTTTTTGGGTGGCCAGCCCGAGACCCAAGACCAGACCGCATCGGTCATCACAAGGGTGCAGCGGTGCTGGGCGGCATGGGGAACCAGCTGGTGGGCCTTCATCGAAACCAGTTCCGGACAGGTGGCCGGAGCAGGGTGCATCCAGTACCTGCGCCGGGACGCCGTGGCACCCGAAGACCTCGAAAGCCTCGTGGGCAAGCCCCTCGAAATCGGTTGGCGTCTACACCCGGACTTCTGGCGGCAAGGTTTGGCCAGCGAGGCGGCTCGTGGCATGGCCGCCTTCGCCTTCGAGCGGTTTCCCATCCCGGAACTGCTGGCGGTCCGCCATCCGGATAACGTGGAATCGGGCCGCGTCATGGATCGCCTGGGCATGCACCAGCGGGGCCTGGAGCACCCGCACCCCACACGCTGGGCGAAAGCATCGGCATGGCAGCGGAGGTGGCGCACGGCAGTTGTACGGATGTACCGCCTGCGCGGAAATAGCGCAACCGTCTTCAAGCTGTCCTGACAAAGCCCGAGCTGGCAACGTTTCGGGCTTTGTGCTTTGCGCGCTCGAACAAGCGCCGCAGAATACTGTGTATTTGCACAGCATTCATACCAGATCCGTCCAAACCCAAACTCTACAACCCGCGCCACCCCGAGCGCACACTGCTTTACCAAACCATAGCCGAGCACTACGAGACTTGGCTTGATCTGGCCAGCTCGGGTCAGTCGGGCGGTCAGGGCGACCACCACACTCCCAAGCCCTATGTGCGCCAGGCATTCCGTAAGTATCTGGAGTGCGGCATCTTTGCGCACGGCTTTGCGCGCGCCCGCTGTGGCGACTGTGGACACGATTA
>Ga0164292_10001668_pt1 | contig 18039 bp, 13 predicted proteins | sample GEODES117metaG_FD_111486 | JGI IMG/M metagenome (GOLD analysis project Ga0164292, IMG submission 111486) | Eutrophic lake water microbial communities from Lake Mendota, Wisconsin, USA - GEODES117 metaG | ecosystem: Environmental > Aquatic > Freshwater > Lake | place: USA: Lake Mendota...
AAGGCTTGGCGCAACGCTTCTGCGATGCGGGTTTTTTGGAGGTCCAATTCGTGGCGCATGGCCGACGAATCCAACCAAACCACCAATTCGGTGCCGTGCCATTCCAACCGCTGGGTGCGCTGGGCCACATTGGCTCCCAATAGCTCGTCCCACGCTGACCGAGCAGCCGCATTGCGGAACGCAGGATCGCGGTGCAACGGCGCCAACCAACGGTGCAATAAGGTTCCCAATGATTCGGTGTTGTCCCGTTTGGCCATGAAACAAAAGTACACAAACGTTTGCTCCGGGCCGCGCCCTGCTCGACGGGCGCCATTCGCCCATCCTACCCTACAGGTTCACCACATTACCGGTCTCGTCCATGCGTTTGACCAGCGCTTCGGTGCGATCGGGATGGGTGTCCGTTAAAAAGATTTGACCGAATTCGTTTGCGCGCACCAAGGACACCAAGGCCTCCACCCGCTGGGCGTCCAATTTGTCGAAAACGTCGTCCAACAGCAACAAGGGCTTCCTGCCCAATGCAGCGGTCAGCCGGGCAAACTGGGCCAATTTAACCGCAACGAGGTAGCTTTTTTGCTGGCCTTGGGAGCCGACTTTTTTAAGGGGACGACCATTAAGCGTGAAAACAAGGTCGTCCTTGTGCAAGCCGACGCTGGTGTATTGCAGCACCCGGTCTTTTGCACGTGCTTGCTGCAACAAGGTTTCCATGGGGGACTCGTTGAGGTCGGATTCGTACTGCCAGTCCACCTCTTCTTGTCCGCCCGACAACAAGGCGTAGAACCGCTTGAGTTCGGGGGCAAAGGAAGCAGCAAATGCCTTCCGGGCGGCGTACAACCCAGGGGCCAAAGCCGCCATTTGGAGATCATAGACCGCGAGTTGGTCCTCCGAAAAAACACGATTTGCGGCAAAATACTTCAACAAGGCGTTCCGCTGCTGAACCGTGCGCTGGTACTGCATCCAATTTTCCAGGTACGTGCGGTCGGCCTGAGCGACCATCCCGTCCAAGAACTTCCGGCGCAACGCACTGCCCTCGGAAAGCAAATCCCGATCGGCCGGAGATATAATCACCACCGGAAACCGGCCGATGTGGTCCGACAGCCGGGAATATTCCGAGTCGTCGACTTTGAAGGTCTTTTTTTGACCGGGTTGGACGGCGCAATGCACCTTCAAAGGCCCTTCTCCCTCTTCAAAACGGCCCCGCAGCGCAAAGTAGGATTCTCCATGCCGAACATGGTCGGCATCGCTGGTATGGAAGTAGCTTTTGGTGGTGCAGAGGTAGTAGATGGCGTCCAGTACATTGGTTTTTCCCGCTCCATTTTGGCCCACAAAGGCATTGAGACCGGGTGAAAAGGCCAGTTCCAATTCGGAATGGTTCTTGAAATTCACCAAGTGGAGATTCAGCAATACCGTGTCGCGCATTGTGCAAAAGTCGTAACTTTGCGGCCACTGAAGAAATAGCCCCATGGCAAACAACGAATTTGATATCATCAACGAGCCCGTTAAGGCCGTAGAAATTGGCTACAACCGCGTAGAGTCTTTTGTTGAGAAGAACAAAAAGAACTTGCTGATTGGCGGTGGCGTATTGGTAGGCGCAGTGGTTTTGACCCTGGGCTACCAAGAGTTCATCCAGAAACCCCTGGAGGTGGAGGCCCAAGAAGCCCTGTACAAGGCACAAAACTTGTTTGCCGGTGATTCGGTCAAAGCGGCTTTGAATGGAAATGCCGAAGTCATTGGATTCTTGGACATTGCCGACGAATACGGCTGGACCAAGGCCGGGAACCTGGCCCAGTACTACGCCGGTTTGTGCTATCTAGATCTGGGACAACCCCAAGAGGCCATTGAAGCGTTGGAGTCCTTTTCCAGCAGCGACGGTTTGCTGGAGGCCAACAAGTGGGGCAGCATCGCCGACGCCTTTATGGACTTGAAACAGCCCGGAGAGGCCTTGGATTACTACGTGAAGGCGGCCAATATCGCTGACAACGACCTCCAAACGCCGTTTTTCCTAAAGAAAGCAGCCTTGACCGCAGAAATGCAGGAAGATTTTGACGCTGCACTGAAGTACTACGAGCGCATCAAGGCCGACTACAGCCAGTCTGCAGAAGGCTTCGAAGCCGCACGCGACATCGCCTACTGCAAGGCGAAACTCGGCCAAGAATAAGATGGCTACAGCCGAACAGCCGTTTTCATCGGTTGACTTGGCGGGTGTTCCATCGGCCAAAGGGTTGCGTTTTGCTTTGGTAGTGAGTGAATGGAACGCCGACATCACCGGCGCGCTGTACCAAGGTGCACAGCAAACCCTGATGCAACTCGGAGCAGCGGAGCAAGACGTCATTCGGTACGATGTACCCGGGGCATTCGAGCTGATTTACGCCTCCCGAACCCTGCTTCATCAATCGGATTTTTTTGACGCCATTGTGGCCATCGGCAGTATCATCGAAGGCGAAACGGCCCACTTTGATTATGTGTGCCAAGGCGTTACAGCCGGGATTGCCCAGTTGAACACCCTGGGAAAGGCCCCCGTTATTTTTTGCGTTTTGACAGACCGAAACCGCCAACAAAGCTTAGACCGGGCAGGTGGCAAGTACGGCAACAAGGGCGTAGAAGCAGCCGTAGCTGCCGTTAAGATGGCACATTTTTAAGAGGCGCTTCTTCCTCTTCCGCGGCCTAATACTGCCGGCCGCGCCTTATATTTGGGAACCAAACCTTTTTTATGGACCCCGTAGCACTTGAGCGCGCCCACCGTTGGTTGCGAAGCGAATTAGACCCTGCAGACCGCCTCGAAATTGAACGCTTGATTGCGGAGGATCCCCAGGCACTGGAAGAGGCCTTTTACCGCGAACTGGAGTTTGGAACCGGTGGACTCCGTGGGATCATGCGGCTGGGTTCCAACGGCATCAACCGGTATACGTTGGGGCAAGCGACCCAAGGATTGGCCAGCTATCTTGCTGCGAACTTCCCCGGCCCCCTTCGGGTAGCCATCGCCTACGATTCCCGCAACAACAGCGCCACTTTGGCGCATTCGGTGGCCGAAGTATTGGCCGCCAACGGCGTGGAAGTGCATTTGGCCGAGGCCCTTCGGCCTACCCCCTGGTTGAGCTATGCCGTGCGCCAACTGAAGGCCCATGCAGGCATTGTTTTAACCGCCTCCCACAATCCCAAGGCCTACAACGGATACAAAGTGTACGGTTCCGACGGCGGGCAGTTGGTCCCCCCCCACGACGGTGCGCTCCTGGAAAAGGTTCGGCAAACCCCGTTGGAAGCCGTCCGCTGGTCGGGTGGCACCGGATGCATTGTCCCCGTGGGAGAAGAAATGGACCGCGCCTATTTGGCCGAGTTGGGCCAACTTCGGTGGTCGGACGCCGGCAAGCGCGATTTGAAAGTGGTTTTTACGGCACTGCACGGCACCTCCATCACGCTCGTCCCAAAAGCACTGGAGAACAGTGGATTTAAGCACATTGAACTCGTCGAGTCCCAGTCGGTTCCCGACGGAAATTTTCCAACGGTTCACTCGCCCAACCCCGAAGAGCCGGCTGCACTGGCCCTGGCCGTTGAACAAGCAAAAGCCAGCCAGGCTGATTTGGTGATTGGGTGCGACCCCGACACGGACCGCGTGGGCTTGGCGGTGCCCAATTTGGAAGGAGCATGGACGTTGTTGAATGGAAACGAAACGGCAGCGGTCTTGGTGGATTATGTACTCGGTCGAATGCACGAAGCCGGCACCCTGCTCGAAAACCCCTTTATCGCACGGACCATTGTGACCACGCCCCTGCTTGACGCCATTGCCGCGCAGTACGGCGTTGCAGTGGAGGTCTGCCTCACCGGCTTCAAGTGGATTGCAGAACTTATTGAACGAAATGCAGGGAAAAGAAAATTCGTCGTCGGGGGGGAAGAAAGCTACGGCTACCTGATTGGGGATTTTGTGCGGGACAAAGACGCCGTTGCCGCATCCGTGGTCCTGGCCGAAGCGGCTGCATGGAACAAGGCCCAAGGGCGAAGTTTTTATGCCCACCTCCAACACCTCTATGCCCAGCACGGGGTTTACCGCGAAAAATTAATCTCCATTACTCGGGAAGGCCGATCGGGAGCAGCAGCCATTGCGGCCACCATGCACCAATTCCGGACCCAACCGTGGCGGAGCATCGGCGGCATTTCGGTAGATGCGTTGTCGGACTACCAAGCCCAAACGCGCACTTCTTACTCCCAGGATACGGTTGATCGGTTGGACCTTCCGGTTTCCGACGTACTGCAATGGCACTTGTCCAACGGCGACGTGATTACCGCTCGCCCGTCCGGTACCGAACCCAAGATCAAATACTACTTTTGCGCGGTAGGCGATGGCGGAGAAGAACGTCTGGCGGCCTACACCGCTCAATTTGAATCGCTATGAAAAACGGAATTTGGGTTCGTGCCCTGGTATGTGGGGCAATTGCCTGGACGTGTTTTGAACCGGCCACCGCACAAGATGCCTTCCGGTACCGGGGAGCCTTGACCCTGAACGACAGCATTTCCCTGCCCTTTCACTGGACTTGGAGCCAAGCGGAAGGGGCGTCTGCCGTATTGTTCAATGCCGACGAGCGCATCCAAATGCATGCGGAAGAACCCCGCGGAGACTCGTTGGTCTTTTCGTTCCCCGTTTTTAACAATGCCTTCCACTTGGTGATGGAAGACAACGGCTCTACCCTGCGGGGATTTTGGGTGCGGTACGACGCGGGGAACCAGCGGTACCCGTTGGTATTAACCCGCGACGACGGGGAACGGTTCCCCGGGACCCACACCGAAGGGTACCCCGCTGTGATTCGACCCCGTTACAAATTGACCTTGGAAACCGACCAAACTGCGCCCACCCCTGCCGTTTGGGAACTCGACCGCGTCAGCGTAAATGGCTTTTACGGCAGCATACTGACCGAATCGGGCGACTACCGGTTTCTTCAAGGGAACGTAATCGGCAATCGACTGTGGATGAGCACTTTTGACGGTATTCATGCCTATGTTTTTCGCGCTACGGTGTCCAAAGACGGCACGTTGAAAGGCCACCATTTTAGTGGAAAAAAATACGCCGCCCCCTTTGCAGCAGCACCCAGCGAAGATTTTCAACTCCGGGATCCGGATCAAATTGCCCGAATGAAGCCGGGTTCACGCTTGGATGCCGTCTTGCCGGAATGGCAAACCGGAGCAGCTACCTCCCTAGCAGAATTGACCCGAGGCAAAGTAGCCGTGGTGCAAGTCTTTGGATCTTGGTGCCCCAACTGCATGGACGAAACCCGCATGTTTACCGAGTTTCATGAAAAATTAGCTTCCAAAGGCGTGGTTTTTGTTGCCGTCGCTTTTGAACGGTCTGAGCACTTGACGGAGGCCCGTATCCCGTTGGCCAAATGCGTACGGGACCTTTCCATTCCCTACCCCGTTTTGTTTGGCGGAAAAATAGGGGCCGTGCCCCAGATTTTTCCTGGCTTGGAAAATTTTGGAGGCTACCCCACCGCTTTGTTTGTGGATAAAAAAGGCAACGTGCGCACCGTTTCCACCGGTTTTTACGGACCGGGGACCCGAAAATACATGGAACACCGCGACCGCCAATGGGCCCTGCTCGCCAAATTGCTAGCCGAATGAGCGGCTGGAAACCCAAGGCTCCCAAAAACCTGTCCCCTGTGGCAGCGGTTTTTCGGGAGCTCAAACAGCGCCCTCCGCGGGACCTGGATCCCGTAATTCACCGGTTGCACCAGGAGGCCTTTCGCAAAATCGACTGCATGGACTGTGCCCAGTGCTGCAAAACCACGGGCCCCCTTTGGATAGACAAGGACGTCGAGCGGGTTGCCAAGAAAATGCGCATGAAGGCGTCGTCGTTTATGGAAACGTACTTGCGGGTAGACGACGACGGAGACACCGTCCTCCAACAACTGCCCTGCCCTTTTCTGGCAGACGACAACGCTTGCACCATCTACGACGACCGCCCCAAGGCCTGCCGCGAATTTCCCCACACCGACCGTCCCAAGCAGGCCCAAATTTTGCCGCTCACGGAGAAGAATGCAGCCTTTTGCCCCGCCGTGGCCCACATTGCCGAAAAATTGGCCGCCGTCTACCCGTCCAAAGTCAAAGGACACGAGGGAAGGTAAGCGATCGATAAATCACATCGGCCGATGGGTAAAATCTATTGACTTCCAGAGACAGCCGGGCCTTTTGTAGCCGATATTAGCGGCTATGAAAAACTTCTTCGTCGGACTTTTTGTGGCCATCAGCCTAGTCGTTAGTGCTCAACGGGTTCATTTCCAATCTGGTACCTATATTTTACCCATCAACAAGGAAGATCTATCGCGTCCTTTGGCCGACGAAATGGCGGCAGGAACGTTCTACCGCGTTGTGGTCGCTGAACGGATTTGGTCGGATTCGGAAAAAGCCCAATGGACGAATGCCGGTTGGATCTTGGAAGGGTATCTGCCAGACCGGGCCTACCTGCTCCGGGGAACGCCGGGCAAAGTACGGGTTCCAGCAGGTGGCAACTTCTTAACCTGGAGCCGATTGGAAGCAGAAATGAAACTTTCCAATGTACTTTCCTCCGGTCAGGTTCCCGACCACGCGCAGGCCAAAGACCGCTGGGAAGTATTATTTTTAATGGCCAATACCGGGGCAGCTCAGCAATTTGAAAAAATATTGGCCGCGTCCGATGCGGCAACCCCCGTGCGTTTGGAGTCCGACGACGCCAACGTGGTTCGTGCTACCGTGGTGCCTCAGGCCTTGCGTGCTTTGGCCGCTTATCCAGGTGTCCAGTTTGTGCAGCAGAAAGAAGCCCCTGCAGAACCCGAGAACAACGTAGGCCGAAAAAATCACCGAACCAATGCGGTTCAGGCACCGTATTCCGGAGGACGGGCCTACGACGGAACCGGGATTGTAGTGGGACTTGGCGACGACGGCGACATTGGTCCCCACGTCGATTACACCGGCCGCATCTTGGCCAACTATTCCAATGCCTCGCAGGGCAACCACGGGGACCACGTGGGCGGTACCATTTTGGGAGGAGGAAACAAAGACCCGAGGGGCCGCGGCAATGCGCCCGGCGCGGATTTGGTCTATTACAGCTACCCAGGCAACTTGTCCCAAGTGGACAACCACTACGCGCTCCACACGGTGCGAATCACCAATTCGTCGTATTCCGACGGGTGCAACACGGGGTATACGATGAACACCCGGAACATGGACCAAGACATCCGCCAGAACAAGCAATTGATGCACGTTTTTTCGGCCGGAAACAACGGGACAGCCAACTGCAACTACGGTGCCGGAGCCGGTTGGGGCAATATTACGGGAGGACACAAACAAGGTAAAAACGTCATTGCGGTAGCGAATCTGGACGGCAACGACGCCATTGCGGGCAGCAGCAGCCGGGGACCTGCCCGGGACGGCCGCATCAAGCCGGATGTAGCCGCTTTGGGTACCAATGTATTCTCCACCATTGAAAACCACAGCTACGCCTCGTACACCGGCACATCCATGGCTTGCCCCGGCACCGCTGGAACCCTCGCCACCTTGTACCACGCCTACCGGTCTACCCATGCCAACGCCTACCCCGACGGCGGACTCATGAAAGCCATTATGATGAATTCGGCGGACGACTTGGGCAACGCCGGACCGGACTTCCTCTTTGGATACGGCCGAATAAACGCCCTGCGCGCGGTTCGTACCATTGAGCAAAATCGATTTGCTGTGGATTCGGTGGCTGCTGGCCAAACGGACACCTTGAACTTTACAGTGCCTGCCAACACCAAAGAATTGCGGGTGATGGTCTATTGGACGGACCCCGAAGCCTTGGCGAACGCGGGACGTGCCATTGTGAACAACCTGAACATGCGGGTGGTGCGCGACGGACAGTTTTGGCTGCCGTGGGTTTTGAATCCCAACCCGGTTGTAGCCAGTTTAAGTGCACCCGCCGTGCGTGCGGTCGACTCCCTGAACAACGTCGAGCAGGTGACGTTGGCGGATCCATCGGCGGGTCCCTACAAGCTTTTGGTGAACGGCTTTGCCGTGCCCCAAGGACCGCAGAAATACTACGTCGTCTATGAGTTTGTGAGCGACAACGTAGAATTGACCTACCCCGTAGGCGGGGAAGCGGTCGTACCGGGTTCCACCGAGTCCGTCCGGTGGGATGCTTCTGCAGGAACCACCTCTTTCACTCTAGAAACCAGCACAAACGGAGGCACTACCTGGACCTTTGCGGCAACCGCTGCCGCCAATGCCCGAGCAGTGAATTGGAGCGTTCCCACAACCCCCACAGGCAACCTTTTGCTGCGCATTGTTCGCGGTAGCCAAATCGACCAAGTAGACGCTCCCCTGAAGGCCATCGGAATTCCGAGCGGATTGGCGGTTGCCTGGATGTGCCCCGATTCCACCCGCCTAACGTGGAATGCGGTAGCAGGCGCCTCTGCCTACACGGTATACCGGTTGGGCAGTCGTGACATGGACTCCCTTCGCACCGTTTCCGGCACCGGAACGACCTTGGTCATGCCCGCCAACCAGAATACCTGGTTTGCGGTGGCGGCCGTAACTTCCAATGGCCGCCCGGGCGAGCGGTGCATTGCCATCGAAAAAGGAACCACATTGACCGGGTGCATCGTGCAAAAAGACGCGTCGGTGGTTGCGATCTCTAGCCCCGCCCAAGGGCAGTATCCTTCTTGCCAGCCCACAGGATCTATGGCGGTTCGGTTTGTTTGGAAAAACTCCGGTTTGGACACCCTCTACCAGGTTCCTTTTGCCTACCGACTGAACAACGCAACACCCACATTGCAGACCTTTAACGGGGTCTATCCTCCCGGTTTCCAGAGCACCTTCACTTTCGGTGTTCCTGCCAATTCCAGCGCAGTGGGAACGTACACCTTATCCATCTACGCGCAGCTGAGCGGGGACCAAAACCGCTACAACGACACCGTAAAGAATGTTTTCTCGGTAGTTTCGTCGGGTACCCCTGCTGTGCTTCCGTACGTGCAAAATTTTGACAGCTTTACCAACTGCGCAACAACGAACAATTGCGCCACCACAGTATGTGCCTTGGGCGGCGGGTTGACCAATGCCCCGAATGGATCGGTGGACAACATCGACTGGCGCACCCACAACGGAACCACCCCCACCAACAACACCGGACCCAACGGAGACCACACATCCGGAACCGGTAAGTACGTGTACATGGAGTCCACAAACTGCTTCAACCAGGAAGCCCATTTGTTGCTTCCTTGTGTCAATTTGGCCAACTCCACCCTGCCTGAATTGAGTGTTTGGGTGAACATGAACGGTGCCAGCATTGGAACCTTCTCCATCGACGTTTTGGCGGACAATGCCTGGAATTTGAATGTAGTCCCCCCGAAATCCGGCCCGCAAGGTGCGGGTTGGATCCAGATCAAAGCTTCTTTGGCCGCCTACGTGGGCAAGGTGATTCAGGTCCGTCTGCGGGGTACCACCGGCGCTACGGGTTTCTCGGACATGGCTTTGGACGACATTTCCATCCAAGAAATCACTTCCGCACCAACGGCCTCGTTCTTCGCACAACCGTCCAATGCCTGCCCCGGTCAGACGATCGTTTTGACGGACAACAGCACGAACGGGTCTACGTCGCGCAAATGGCGCATTCAACCGGCCGGTGCCGTATTTGTGAATGGTACGGACTCTACCTCTGCCGTTGCGAACGTGCAACTCCCCGCTGTGGGCGTCTATTCGGTAACCTTATGGGCATCAAACCCCTTTGGAAGCGATACCGTAGCCGTGGCCAATGCCTTGACCATTTCCAATGGAACCGCCCTGCCCATCGTCCAAACCTTTAACAATGCGTGGCTGCCGGCGGGTTGGCAAATCGGAAACCCAGACAACGGCACCACCTGGGACCGCGTGCAAGTGGTAAACCGGAACGGAGCCGCCAGCCAAGCCCCCCGGTTGGACAATTTCAATTACAATTCCCCACTTGCCGAGGATTACTTGGTCACGCCCGTATTTTCTGCCCAAGGGGCTGCAGGGCAGATGTACTTCGACGTGGCCTATGCTCCTTACAGCGCATCCTACCCCGACGGACTTCGCATCGACATTTCCACCGACTGCGGCCAAACCTGGCAGCCTTCGGGCTACTCGAAAACCTGGAGCCAATTGGCTACAACGGCAGCCACCACGTCGGCGTTTACCCCCAATTCCGCCGCCCAGTGGCGGGTGGACACGGTGAATTTCCCCTCCGGACTGAGCTCTGTGGCATTTCGTTTTGCTTCTATAAATGGATACGGAAACAATCTGTACCTGGACAATGTAAACATTGAAACGACTACCCAGGTAGCGCCTGTAGCCAGTATCGCCCCCTTATCCGGTCCGTTCTGCATTGCCAGTCCCAAAATTTTTACGGCTCAAAACCCCGTAGCATCCAGCACGTACCAATGGAACTTTGGACCCAATGCGGCCCCTTCTTCTGCTACTGGTCCGGGCCCCCACTCCATCGTATACGTCATGCCGGGTGCCCAGACAGTTACCCTGCAAGTAAGCAATCCTGTAGGGACGGATACCGATACTGCCCAATTCACCGTGGCCAACCCCATGGTGTTGGCCTACAGTTTCCAGTCCAATTTTGGGCAACAAACCGTGGACCTGGTGGACCTTACTACTCCTGCCCCCACTGCACGGCTGTGGACTTTCTGGGACCTCACCACCAGCACCTTGCCCGCGTTGACCAAGCCCTTCCCTGCAACGGGCGGCACGTACACGGTGCATTTCCAAGTATCGGATGCGTGCGCCACCTTGGACACCTCCTTCACGGTTTACGTAAGCGGCTTGGGCACTCCGGAAGACAATTGGGGCGCCTGGTTGGCCCCCAACCCCACTTCCGGAAAGGCCCTCTGGCATAGCAATGGTGCTACGTTGCTGCACTGGACGGCACTGGACGGCCTGGGTCGGGCGGTTCGGACTTCGAATGCCAGCTCGGATCCAAAAACCATTGATTTAATCGACTTACCGGCAGGGGTTTACACGATCTTGGCCCAAACCGACCGGGGTACTGCGCCCATCCGGCTGCACGTGGTTCCGGAGTAAAAAATCGCTGCGCATAAAAAAGGCGGCCCCTCCGGGGCCGCCTTTTTTGTTCCAACGCGCTCCGTTTTATGCCGCTGACTTGCGGACGGAACCCGCAAAAAGCAACAGCCACGTGAGCAATCCGTTCAACAAAATCAATTCAAAACCAAAGGCATAGCCCCACCAATCTACGGAGTTCGCTTGAATCCAATAGGTCAAAAGCGGAGAAGCCAGAGCGGAAACAGGGGCCGACCATGTGCGCAAGCCCCGTTGGGTAAACAAAGCAAAGGAAAACAGCCCCAACAGCGGGCCGTAGGTGTACCCGGCAGCTTTAAAGACCCCATTGACTACGCTGTCGTCGGTGATGGAGCGGAACATCACAATGACCACGGCCATGGCCAAGGTGGTACCCACATGCACCCACCGCCGAAGGCGAACGGCTTTCGCTTCCTCCATGCGATCCACCTCCAAAATATCCACACTGAACGACGTCGTCAATGCAGCCAAGGCGGAGTCGGCGCTGGAATACGCAGCGGCCACCAAGCCCAACACAAACAAAGCAGCCGCAAGGGGCGGCAAATACCCGTTCAATGCGACGGCAGGGAAAAGTGCATCGCCGGTCTCTTGGATGCCTTGAATGGAGGCAAAATCGTGCAGCAACATGCCCAAATACAAAAACAAGCCGTTCACGGCCATCAGTACCACACTGAACCATACCATGTTTTTTTGGGCCTCCCGGAGGGATTTACAGGTCAGGTTTTTTTGCATCATGTCTTGGTCCAATCCGGTCATGGAGATCGTGATGAAAATTCCGGCTACAAACTGCTTCCAAAAAAAGGACGGGGCCTGTGGCTGGTCCCAAAAGAAAACGCGCCCCAAGGGATTGGTCTTCCAATAATCCCAAGCTGTCTGGCCCGCTGGTACCACCTCCGGATAAATCAAAAGAATGGTCCAAACCACGGCAGCCAAAAGGAAAAAGGTCTGGAGCGTATCCGTCCAAACGATGGTTTTGATTCCTCCCTTGTAGGTATACACCCAAATAAGGCCCAAGGTGATCAAGGTGGTGGACCAAAAAGGCCATCCAATGGTGTCAAAAACAAACTGTTGCAAAACCAAGGCAACCAAAAAAAGCCGAAAAGCACTTCCAATCATTCGGCTCACCAAAAACAACCACGCGCCCGTTTTGTAGGCCGTCCGTCCAAATCGTTCCTCCAAAAAGGAATAAATGGTCACCCTTTGTACCCGGTAATAGATGGGAAGCAAACCAAAAGCTACCACCAGGTACCCCACAAAGTACCCCAACACCATTTGCAGATAGGCCATGGACGATGCGCCCACACTGCCCGGAATGGAAATAAAAGTGACACCGCTCAGCGATGCTCCAATCATGCCAAAGCTGACGATGTACCACGGGGACTGGCGGTTTCCTGTGAAAAAAGTGGCGTTTGAGGTCGTTTTGGTGGTCAAACGCGCCACCCCAATCAGCAGGCCAAAATAGGCGACCATCAACAAGACAATTCCATATGCTTCCATCGTGCAAAGATTCCTATTTTTGACGACGCATGGAAATCCCTTCCCCACCTTTTGAACGCGCCGTTGCCGAATTGGCGAAATTGCCCGGACTGGGCCGGCGTTCTGCATTGCGCATGGCTCTGCATTTGCACAAACGGGGGAGCTCGGCCACACTGCAATTGGCCGAAGCCCTGCGCGGATTGGCCGAAGACGTGCACGTCTGCCAGCAGTGCCATAGCCTGGCCCAGGCGGAAATCTGCGAAATCTGCGCCAACCCCGCTCGGAACAACGGGCAAATCTGCGTCATAGAAGACCTTCGGGACGTCCTCGCCTTGGAAAACACCCAAGCTTTTCGGGGTCGCTACCACGTTCTGGGGGGACTCATCAGCCCCATGGACGGAATGGGTCCAGACGACCTCCAGCTGGAAAGTCTGTTTGCGCAGGCTGCATCGGCCAAGGAAATCGTTTTTGCCTTAAGCGCCACCATGGAAGGCGACACCACCGCCTACTACCTGTTTAAAAAACTCCAACCCCTGGGACTTTCCATCACAGCGATTGCCCGTGGACTGGCGGTTGGGGACGCATTGGAATACGCCGACGAAACTACCTTGAGCCGTTCCATGGACCTCCGGGTTCCGTACGAACAAACGCTGAAAAACCTCGGATGAGTGCTTCCCTGCCATCGGTTACCGTGGTGGTGGTATCCTACAACGCCAAGGCCTGGCTGGACCAAACCTTAAAAGCGGCCATTCGATCGATGGAGGGTTTGGAAGGGTCTATCTGGGTGGTGGACAATGCCTCTCCCGATCACAGCGCAGACTGGGTCAAAACGCATTTTCCGTCGGTACGGGTAATCGCCAACCCGAACAATCCGGGATTTGGCGCCGCCAACAACCAAGTGCTCCACCAACTGGAAACCGATACAGCGCTGGTCCTCAATCCGGACACATTGCTTACTCCGGACAACCTGCGTGCGGCCCTTAATCACATGCAGAAAAATCCGGAAGTAGGTTCCTTGGGCTGCCGCATGATCGACGGTGCCGGGATCTATTTGCCGGAAAGCAAACGGGGATTGCCCACCCCCGGGGTGGCCTTGGCCAAAATGACGGGATTGCACCGCTTATTTCCCAATCACCCCCTGCTAGGCCGCTACTACTGGAATTTTCTGAAGCCAGCAGAAGACGGCCCCGTGGAGATTCACTGCGGGGCGTACATGCTTATTCGGGGAGAAGCCTTGCGTCAAACCAGCGGTTTTGACGAGGCCTTTTTTATGTACGGCGAAGACATCGATTTGTCTTACCGCATTTTGCAAGCAGGCTATACAAATGCCTATTTGGGTTCAGAACCCTTGGTTCACTTCAAAGGGGAATCCACCAAAAAAGGTTCCCTGAACTACGTGCGGGTGTTTTACGAGGCCATGGTCATCTTTGCCCAGAAGCACTTTGCCCCCCGCGCGGCAGGTGGATTTCAAGCCCTTATTGGAGCGGGCGTTGCACTGCGCGCGGGTGTTTCTGTATGTAAACGTTTGCTGCAGGCAAGCCGGTGGTGGGCCATCGACGGCGTCCTGACGTGGGGTGCTTTGGAAGGCTGGACCCATTACTGGGAAGAAAACCACCGCTACGTGCAAGGGGGAGCTTATCCCGACGCCTACCACTGGGTATTTGTTCCGGCCTTGATTGGCATCATTTTAGGTACTCGTTGGTTGGCTGGCGGATACCGGCAACCTAGCCGAATTGCGCCCTTGTTAGGAGGCTGGGCACTGGGCATGTTGGCAGCGCTCTCCGTGTACGCCCTGCTTCCGGAGGAAGCCCGATTCTCCCGTGCCTTGGTGGTACTGGGCGTATTTTCGTCGGCCCTTTTGGCGGTGGCTGCACGCGCGATCGCCAGTTTGTTTGGCTGGGGAAGCGTTGGCTGGATTCACTTGCAGCAGCGCCGGATTGCACACGTGCGCGGCACCGAGGAATCCCAACGTGTGCAGGACTTCGCCTTGGTCGCACAAGGACCTCCTCCCAACGCCCAATGGACCCTATCGTTGAACCAGTTGGAACCGGCCTTGGTGGCCTACGGTGTCACCGAGGTTCAATTTTACCCAGACGAACTTCCGCTTAGCGACGTTGTTCGCTTTATGGCAAACCATCCCCACGTTCGGTACCGTTTTGCTTATCCCGACCGCGGGTGGGTTTTGGCCTCCGACTCGAAGGAAACCCAAGGGCACCAAACAGCGGAATCCCTTACAGGCCTTGATAATCCCGCGGAAAGACGGCGCAAAAGACAGTTTGATTTGGCTGTGGCCGGAATTTTGCTTCCCTTGTTTCCTTTCTTTTTCTGGTCTGCCGGAATGCAAACGGCAGCCCATAACTGGTGGAGGGTCGTATTGCATAAAAAAACATGGATCGGCGCGGAGTATGGGGTTTTTCCAGCCTACCCGGATGCAACCGTCCTCAATCAAGACCCCCAAGGCCCAACCGACTTTCCGCTTCCTGAGAACCCGGAAGGGGTATACCGTGCCCATTGGGAAGTCCAAGTGGATTTGGCCATCCTGTTGCGGGCACTGCGCGGGAAACGCCTTTGATTTCGTACCTTTGCGCCACAATCCTTGACGCATGGCTCAGTACGAATTGCTCTTGCCCAAAATGGGCGAATCCGTTGCCGAAGCAACCATCACCCAGTGGCTCAAACAACCCGGCGAAACCATCGCTATGGACGAGTCGGTGCTCACCATTGCCACCGATAAAGTAGACAGCGACGTTCCATCTCCGGTAGCGGGCACCCTGGTCAAGTGGATGTACCAAGTCGACGACGTGGTTCAAGTAGGCCAGCCCCTCGCCATTATTGAGACCGAGGCCGGCGCCGCATCGGCCACCCCGGCCGCTTCCGCTGCCACACCGGTTGCCGCTTCCGCCGCACAAGAGGTCGTAGCCGCCGTGGACGTTCCTTTGGTTCCCGCCGAATCCACCGTTCCTGCAAGCCGCAGTTCGTCTGGTCGTTTTTACTCTCCGTTGGTGCGCAGCATTGCCGCCAAAGAAGGCCTTGGTGCCGCGGAATTGGACCAAATCCCCGGCTCCGGTTCCGAAGGACGCCTGACCAAGTCGGATCTGCTGGGTTACTTGGCCCGTCGGGGAACCGCACCTGTTGCTGCTTCCGCATCTCCCGTTGCATCCGCCGCTGCTCCTGCTGCCACCTCCTCGGCTCCTGCCCCTGCGCCAAAATCGTCCTACCAGCCCCAAGAAGGAGACGAAATCATCGAGATGGACCGCATGCGCAAGTTGATTGCGGACCACATGGTCATGAGCAAGTCCACCTCCCCCCACGTAACCAGTTTTGTGGAGGCCGACGTCACCAACCTGGTACGCTGGCGCGACAAGGTGAAAGGAGCCTACGAAAAACGCGAAGGAGAAAAAATTACCTTCACCCCCATCTTTATTGAAGCCGTAGCACGCGCCATCAAGGACTACCCGATGATCAACATCAGCATCGACGGGGACAAAATCTACCGGCACAAGAACGTCAACATCGGTATGGCCACCGCCTTGCCCACCGGCAACCTCATCGTTCCGGTAATTAAAAACGCCGACCAGCTCAATTTGGGCGGAATCACCAAGCAAGTCAATGCCTTGGCCAACCGGGCCCGGAACAACCAATTGAAGCCCGACGACATCCAAGGCGGAACCTACACCCTGACCAACGTCGGAAGTTTTGGCAACGTCATGGGCACCCCCATTATCAACCAGCCCCAAGTGGCCATCTTGGCCGTGGGAGCCATCCGCAAAATGCCCGCCGTCGTAGAAACGCCCGAAGGAGACATGATCGCCATTCGCCACAAAATCTTCCTCTCCCACTCCTACGACCACCGCGTCGTAGACGGAGCTTTGGGCGGGATGTTTGTTCGACGCGTGGCCGACTACTTGGAAGCGTGGGACATCAACCGCGAAATCTGATCCATGGGCGTCCTTCGACTCGAACGCCCGATCTGTTTCTTTGACTTAGAAACCACCGGCATCCAAGTGGTGCATGACCGCATTGTAGAGCTCTGCATTGTGAAAGTCATGCCCGACAACGAACGCCGGTCCAAGGTGTGGCGCGTCAACCCCGGTCGACCGATTCCTGCCGGAGCCTCCGCCGTGCACGGCATCACCGACGAAATGGTGGCCGACTGCCCTCCCTTTTCCGAAATTGCCGCCGAAGTAGCCGACTACCTGGTAGGCTGTGACCTGGCCGGATACAATTCCAACAAATTTGACATTCCCCTGCTCGCCGAAGAAATGCTCCGCGCCCAGGTTGATTTTGACTTTCAAAATTGCCACGCTGTGGATGTCCAGAATATTTTCCACCGGCTAGAGGAACGCACCTTGAGTGCTGCTTACAAGTTTTACTGCGGCAAGCCCTTGGAAAACGCCCACAGCGCCGAAGCTGACGTCCTCGCGACATTGGAAGTGTTGGAGGCCCAACTGGACCGGTATCCCGATCAATTGGAGAACGACGTCCCCTTCTTGGCCGCCTTCAGCAACCGCCAAAAAGTGGTCGATTTTGCCGGATTTCTGGCGTATGATGCCGACGGACAGGAGATTTTCACCTTTGGAAAATACAAGGGCCGTCGGGTGCGGGAAATTTTGCTTACCGACAACGGCTATTACAGCTGGGTGCTGAATGCGGACTTCCCCCTGTACACCAAAAAAGCACTCACGTCCATTCGGGAATCCATGCGATGAAAATTCTGTGCATTGGACGCAACTACGCTGCCCACGCAGCCGAATTGGGAAATGCCGTTCCCGAAGAACCTGTCGTTTTTTGCAAACCTGACTCGGCCTTGCTCGGTCGGAATCTGCCGTTTGTCATTCCCTCCTTTACGAACGATGTGCACCACGAAATTGAGTTGGTTTTGCGCATCGGCAAAGTAGGCAAACACATCGAACCGCGGTTCGCACACAAATACATCGACGCAGTAACAGTCGGTATTGACTTCACCGCGCGTGACCTGCAAAGCGAATTGAAATCCAAAGGGTTGCCCTGGGAAAAAGCCAAGGGCTTCGACGGCAGCGCGGTGGTCGGACGTTTTGTTTCTGCGGATCAATTGGACCTTTCCAACCTGCGATTTTCCCTCACGAAAAACGGCGTTCCGGTGCAATCGGGCCACAGCCAAAACATGCTGCACTCGTTTGCGGACATCATTTCCTACGTGAGCCGTTATTTTACCTTGAAAACCGGGGACTTGATCTTTACGGGCACACCCGAAGGGGTCGGCCCCGTTCACCCTGGCGATGTGTTGGAAGGATATCTGGGGGAGACCTCCCTTTTCGTACGAAACGTGCGTTAAAAACCGACCAAACGCGCTGCGAAACCGCAGAAATCTTATATTTGTTGGGTGCGGCCTTCCGCAAAGACGAAACCCAATACCATGAAAGGAACACTACGTCCCTTATTTTCAGGCATTTTACTCTTGGCAGGCCTGAGTACCTATGCCCAATCGCCTTTGGTGAGCGTGAAATTTCGCGAGCGTTTTGATGCCCC
>Ga0164292_10001669_pt1 | contig 18029 bp, 20 predicted proteins | sample GEODES117metaG_FD_111486 | JGI IMG/M metagenome (GOLD analysis project Ga0164292, IMG submission 111486) | Eutrophic lake water microbial communities from Lake Mendota, Wisconsin, USA - GEODES117 metaG | ecosystem: Environmental > Aquatic > Freshwater > Lake | place: USA: Lake Mendota...
AAAATAGTACATAATCAAGTTAAAAATATAAATTCCAAAAACTTTTTGAAAATCTAAAAATAATTCAATTATGTACTCTTTTTCAAGTCTATGGTAAACCTTTTATTCATACATATATACATTCTCTTAGCATTTTATGATACCCCTATATAGGTATTTTGAGACTGTAAAGCATATTAGCGTAATATATCTATTTAAGGAATAACCTCTTTGTGTAATAAATATGGCAGAAAAACGACATAAATGCTCTTTTTGTAATTATTCTTCCTCAAGAAAATTTGATGTCAAAAGACATACTGATACTAAGCATAAAATACAAACTACAGAACCTATAGAACCTATAGAACCTATAGAACCTATAGAACCTATAGAACCTATAGAACCTATAGAACCTACAGAACCTACAGAACCTATGGAACATACACAATGTTGCTTGAAATGTAATAAGCATTACAAGACACAAAAATATTTGAAACAACATGAAAAAAATTGTAGAGGAATAGATACACTAACTTGTCCTAAGTGTATGAAATCATTCACAAGTAGACAACACAAGCATAGGCATATCAAAGCAGATAATTGTGAACCTAGAAGTATTATTTATGCAAGAAACCTTATATCACAAGAAAATCATACACTTGTAACATTTGATTATATCAGGTATAAATTACGTGTCATGTACGAGAAATATGATGATAAATACAAAGACTTGTATGTCAAGATTAAAAATATCATAATGAATATATAAGATTTTGTAGCATAAAAATATCATCAAAATGAATAATAATCAATGGAAATGTCTGAAATGTAATGAATGGATTGGTAATCACATTGACAGGGATTATCATGACAATACAGTCCATCCAGATTTTACAAACCCTTATGTAGCCTCCTGGTATAGAAATGGTTGCAAAGGAATGTCTCCATATGATTAAAAAGAACATGTGTTAAAAATGAGATTTGTTTTATGTCTTTGATAAATAGAAATATGTCAACAGAGGAAGAAGTTAATCAAGTAATTATCAACAATAAGGAAAATATAGAACTCTTGAATAATTTTTCAAAGGAGTTCTTTTCCACCAATAATGTCATCAATGACAAAATTTCAGCCATTTCTAGCAAGATAGATGCACTTGTTGAGGAAGAAAAAAAGAAGGATAATATTCTCAGTATTCTAGAGTCGAAAATAACAGCCATTGAGCTTGGCAACACTCTGAAACAGCTCGTAGAACAACGTGTTTCTTTGAATGACAAATATACAGAGCTTAATAATATCATAGTGAATAATAATAAGAAAATAGAAATCATTTCAAACACAATCAAAGACAATAAACAGATTATTGACAGTGTCTACAAGATCATTGGTGTCTTGGATGACAATATCAATAACATCAACAATACGATCAATGCTAGACAGCTCTAGGCATAATTAGACCATAATTTCTTATCAAGTTTACAATTTGAACCAGCCTTATCTTTCAGATATAGACCATATTTTCCCAAATGTATCCAATAGTTCTTTCCATCTAGTTCTATCTTTTTTGGCAAAGATTTGAAGAATACCATGTCAGTATCATTTATATCTTTCACAGTTTTCTTTTTCCATTTCAAATAACTGTCTATATTTGTATATTTGTTTCCATCTTTTTCATAGTAGCATAAGCCATATCTAGTTTGTACTATACCTGTTTCCATATTTTTAATTTTCGTCTCTTGTTTTGCAACAGGCTCAAGTCCTCCTATGCAACTACAAATCTGCGAATATAGATTATCTAGTATCTCTTCTTTCGTAGCCTTCTGCGACATTATATCATCCAAATCACCCTCCATCTTAGCAGTAAACTTCAGATCACAAAGATATGGTATGACATCATACAAGTATTTCACAACATCTAGCCCCAAATCAGTAGGTATTAATAGGTCCTTCTGCTTCCCTCCCAAGTTTAATGTCTTCATTTTCATCACAACCCCTTTCGTTTTTGTAAAGCATTCTATATCATATGATTGCTGTGGATTTTGCCCTAATTCCACATATGTTTTCTCCAAAAGTTTTTCTATAATACCAGCATATGTTGAAGGTCTACCAATCCCCTCTTTCTCAAGCTCTTTAATGAGCTGCACTTCATTATACATAGATGGCACATTGTCTATAACACCTTCTGATATGTATTTGGTTGATACCCCCCTATTTTTTGCTGCTTCTAAAGTATGCAAGAAGTCTTGGTAATTTTCTACAGCATTGTCGTAAAGTATCATAAATCCCTGCTTCATTAAGAAGCTTTTCGTGTTCTTAAAACAATGTTTTTCTTTTAATGTCAGCAACACATCCACATATTCTGCATCTGCCATGAGACATCCAATGCTTCTCTTCCATATCATTTCATATAACTTTCCATGTCTACTTGTATACCCTTCAAAGCTATTATCAATATTCACTTTTGCAGCATTGGTTATGCGTACAGCTTCATGTGCCTCTTGAGCGTTGGCAACCTTTGTCTTGTAGCTCCTGTATTTTGCATAGCTCTCTCCATATTCTGTTTTAATGTAATTCAAAATTACCTTCTTTGCATCTTCTGAAATATTTGTAGAATCTGTCCTCATGTATGTAATCAGACCATTTTCATATAAATCCTGAGCTAATTTCATCGTCATCTTTGCATTAAATCTACATTTATTGTATGCATCTTGCTGCATGCTAGTTGTTGTATATGGCGGAGGCGGACCTAACTTTCTATTCTTGGTATCATATTGAATAGAATACTCTGTATTTATCTGCAGGTTTTCTAGCATACACCTGACATTTTGAGGGTCATCTGTTTTCCAAACCACATTTTCATCGTACATGCTACCAATAATTTCATCCTTAATTCCGCAAACACTGAAAGTCCCCTCTATAGTCCAATATGGTTTGATTTCTTTTTGCAAAATCTTGTTTCTCTGATTGATACATAATATAAGACCTGCTATCTGAACTCTACCTGCACTTAGGAAGTTTTTGTTAAACTGAGACCAAAGTATGGGGGATATTTTGTATCCTATCAGTCGGTCGACAATACGTCTGGTCTCTTGGGCTTTCACTTTATCCATATCTATCTCTCTAGGATTTCTTATGGCATCCAGCACTGCATTCTTAGTAATCTCATTGAATGTTATTCTATAGCACTTCTTGTCACACAAGAGATCTTCAATGCAAATTTTGAGATGATGTGCTATAGCTTCGCCTTCCAAATCAGGGTCAGAAGCTAAATAGATAACATCAGCCTCTCTAGCCTTCTCTCTGATATTGTTGATGATTTTTTTGTTAATAGGAATGCATTCTGATTCCCAGGACAATGTATTAACACCCAATTTGTCCTTTGGTAAATTGAATATGTGTCCGCTAGAAAATAACACATCAGTATCATGAAGATACTTTTTGATGGTCTTGGTTTTTGTAAAGCTTTCCACAATTACAAGAGATTTCATACTACCCTAATGTATATTATAATGTCATTTTTTATGTAGAGATAAATATACATATGCCAAAAAAGTATATCTACAAACTCAAAAATGGTATCAAAGTCATTATTGTGCCATTGGATACAAAACTAACCAGTATATCATTAAGTATCAAATTGGGACACGCACATGAAAAGAAAAATGAAACAGGGTTATCACATTTTATGGAGCATCTTATGGCTCGTATGACATCGCAAAAATATCCAGATGATAAATATATTAGCCAAGAACTTAGTAGGAGAGGTGCGTATGTAAATGCTTATGTAAGTGAATATGAGACGAAATTCTACATCAGGGGTCTCTTCAAAGATATTGCCTTCTATCTAGATGTTCTTTCAAATGGTATATTCAATTTTCAAATGATATCAGGAATAGCTGAAAAAGAGAAACATGCTGCCATTCACGAGCTACAACAAAACATAGCAAATCAAAACTACCTATTTGACTACAAAATAAAAGGGTTCTTTTATCCTAAACACTATTATCAGTATGATGATAAACAAATTATTCAATTTTTGAAAACATATGACATCCACAGAATAACAGAGTTCATAAAGACACATTTGGATATAAAGAATGCAACTGTCTCAGTGAGTTGCCCGATAGATAGTGTATCAAAAACTAAAAAGCTCATTCAAACATATTTTGAAAATCAGGTGCAAAAATACAAGGTGAACTTACAGTATCCAAAGACAATACATATCAATAAAGGTCTCAAAATATTTCATATAAAGAACCCCCAAAATGAGAATAATGTGCTGTTTCACATCTATGTGAATACATCCATGAAATTCTTGTCTGATGAATACCTATGTCTATTAATTTTCAACAAACTATTGTGTAATTTTGAAACAGGGGTTTTATATAATGTACTCAGAAAACAACATAGTCTGATATATTCAATTAATTTCAATATAGACGTGAATCTACATGATTCTAAATCATCATTATATTATTTTCAGACTGCAACAGATAGCAAAAATGTCTCAATGTTTCTGTATCATTTCTTGGATATAATGAAGAAGTATACCTTTAGAGAAGAGCATATAGAACATATTAAAAATTTCATCGATGTTGATATGGAGAATCAAAAATTCTATACATTGACATCTGTAAATGATAAATATGAGAAATTCCTGTTGCATAACAGACCAGTTGCAGACGAAGAAACGGAGGTTGTCAAAAGACTTAGGCAACTTAAGATGCCTTATATCAAAAAGATGCTGAGAAAGTTTCAAAATGATGTATTAGAGAATGCTATTATATTTTATTATTCTCACAAAAATAAAAATTCTCAAATAAACAAACTATCTTCGCATTTTGCATTCACGTTACATACAAGATGAAAAATAAAAATAGCTTGTATTATAGAAGATGGAACAATTTTATTTTTATGTATATCTGTTGGCAGTCATTGTAAGCACTATGATGTTTACAATAAGTAGATGCTATTTTGACATTCATATATTTGATAATCTATTTTATCCCAATGAAAATGATAATATTTTGAAAAACAATATTTTCCTTATATTTCATATCTCTGTAAACTTCTTGCTAGGATTACTGTTTGGTTTTGATGTTATATATGGCATGATATTAAAAATAATATTCTTTGAAGTATACTTATATTTCACACAATATTGTGATATTTTTAAAACTGCCAAATTTTCTCATTTGGTTGTTATTGTTATCATATCATTAGCAAGCTTTTTAGTTGGTTGCATGCTTTCACAGCGGTTTAACAACTTGCTCTCCAAAATGTAAAAAATATGTTTTTGGTTTTTTGGTGTTTGTTTGAGAATATGTGAGAAGGTCGCGTTTATTTACAACACACCCGCGTATTTAAGGATGATATCCTTGGATGTCTTCGCTGCATTCAGCAAATTGATAGGATTCCTGTAAGGACATATGAAGGTAAACTCATTCGCAACGTCTTCATCACTCTCTTCGCGTTCAACAATTTGATTCTGGATGTATAAGGACAAACATTTATAATGCAACACAGATGATCTGGTTTTTGAGCCTTTGTTACACAAGTATGTTACAATCTTCATATCATTGATATCCTGGAAATCACAACAGCAAATACAACATGAATCTACATCCGCATTTTTATCATCATTGGTAGGACACTGCTCTGTTGGCCTGTGTATGCTGAAAGGAAGATTATTAATATGCCATCCAAGCTCTTTTGTAAGAAGCTTGTCAATTCTCTTAAAGGCATATTTGTTGTATTTGAATGTCCCAGAAGAGCAAAGTGTAGCTCTTTGTCCCATGCAGAAGTCTGTCTTGAAATTGATAATGTCCCCTATAATCTGTGTACTTATCTTACTTCTTGCAAGCTCTGTCATTCGATCGATGTTAGTTCCAGTGCAAGTTGATAGCAACCTACCATGTTTTGTCATGATGAATGCATTACATAGGAAATCTAGGTTGTTGAATGGAGGCAGCAACTTTGGATTGTATGTCATAACCACATCTATGGAAATTGTGAGGTCAATTCCACTGTATAGCCATGGTATCATTCCTAGCTTCATATTGAATGTCAACCTTCTCACACTCCTGATGGAGTTTGTAAATGATAAGCCATAGATGTGTGTATTGATGAGTTCTTCATTTGTGTATTCAAAGGCGTTCTTTGTTTTATATTCAATGCGCTCTACAACATTCTTTATGAATGCAGTAGCATCATTGTCATCATGAAAGCATACATCCATATCCTCTGCATTCAATGTGCGCGCTTTGGTTTCTGGGCTAAAGCTAGTATCCCAGAATTGCTTCACACTATTTGGGCCTTCAATGTAAAGCTTTGTATAGTGTTCTGAAATGATTTCATCGCGTACAAATCCCCCAAAGATAATTCCATTGTGCCTGAATGCAATGCGCTTGATGGAATCATAAATAATACGTTTGACCCTCTCAGGTACAACCTCAATCTTGTGAGAGGTATTTGGCATATCCCAAGCTCTTTGTCGTCAGTTAGTTTTGTTCGCTTTCTCAGTTCTTCGTTGGTTCCCAATATTTCTCTTTGAAATATAATCATTTTTTTTTCATTATGATAAAAATTAGGACATATTTATTTTCTTTGGCTAGCCTACATTATTTTCCGCTTTTATTCTAGCATATTCTCTCATAACATTCTCTGCTGTAGCAATAGGTAATAGGTAATCTTTTGCACCATAAAATTCTGGTCCAGTTCTTGAACTTCTATTGACAAGTGTTCTTAGGATATTTTGTTCTGGTAATTGATATTGTACGTGTCTAGTCCTTTGATTATGGTCTGTTAAGCTGAAAAATATAGGTGATACAACCTTGTCTCTACCATTTTGTAAATAAAAGCTATTGGGATATGAAAAGACAACATTGAAAACGCCTGCACTGTCTAATAGAGCCTTGTTTGGTGTATTTTCGAAAGCAATATCAGCACATGGAAAGGGCAATGCAGAACCGGAATAATTCATCATTCTATCAATAGGATTAGGTGCTATTAGTAATATTTCACTATAATTTGAGGGGTTCTTTACGCTACCTTTTAATACTACCTTCGTATTATTTGCAATAAAATCTACCTCACAAAATACAAATGCATCATCAAAAATCATTATTATAATTCTTCTATAATTTATATATAGAATTATTTACATGATTTGCAAAAAATAAAACTTGAGAAAGCTAATAAAGCCTTGTACTAGTTCCTAAACCATTGGGATTGACCTCTACCTTTTCACAGCTAGTAGCAGAGCATTTCACAACATATTGTTGAGGATACATAGTGCCTGAATCACTGAAAGGTCTAGTACAAGGAGCGCATGGTGCCAAGTTGTTGAGAGAATGCATTCTGCTCCTCTCCATGATTAAATCAGCGTTTTCTTGCAAAAACATGCGACTTTCATAACTACTTTTCATCATGTTCTTGCTAGCCAAATCATTTAATAGTTCAGCATTCACAGAACATCTTGGTCTATAGTCAGTAAATGCGCGACCATCTGACATTCTTACAGGACAATGGGGCATTGGTTCTTTGGAACTGCAACAACTCATCTTATATCTATTCAATAATAATATTTTTTATTTGTTGTTTTCAAGTATTCTTGTAATTAACTGAGCTTTTGTTCCATCACTATTTAGATTAAGTTGAGAACATACATCTTTCAATCTATCTAGATTCATTTTGGATAGTTTTTTCTGAGAATATTTTTCATCAGTGTTAAAAGTTATATCTGATGCAACAGAAACATTATCTACATCCTTTGCTTCATTACTTGTACGCACATCTAATGCATTGATAATATCCACAGGGTCCATGGCCTCTTCGATCTTCTTATCTAAATCTAAGTCATTTGTGAAAGTAATTTTTACATTTTCATCATCCTGTGCTGTAGTATCATTTGGGACATGCTGTGTTTCATCCATAGAGGCTACAGGAAAAACACAACCACCTAAATCTCCCCCAGACTTACATGCATCTCCGAAAATTTCATTCATAACTATATTTGAACGTTCAATACTTTTTGCAATCTTATTCTCTCTGCTATCTTTTTTCATCAGATTAACACGCTTTTCAAGAATGTAAAAGTTACCTTCTAAAATAGTCAATTTTCTCCACAAAAATAGTACCAAGAATATAAGTAATGCCATAAGGATTAAAGTCATATATGTAGGGTCAAATAAAAAACTATACATTTTTATTTATTAAAATCAGAACATATTTTGTTTTTCATTTTAATCGCATTTGCAATAACTTCAGAAGGGAACTCTTTGGCATCCAAAAGTTCTATGGCAATACACAAGTATGAATGACCCCTGTTAATTTTATAGGGAAATATGAAGCCCGCCTCATTCTCCCTGGGAATAGCATCTACGGATAAATTGATAAATTTGTCAGGATATAATTCTTCAAGAATGACAAGTTTATGGAAATGTGTGGTTATTATCAAAGAAATACCAGAAAGTTTGCTGATATATTCTACAACTGCATAAGCAGTGGAAACGCCTTCTGTAGGTGGCGTAGAATGCATGGGTTCATCCATTAAAAATAGACCCCTTTGTGATTTGCTCGATATTTCAACTGCCTTCTTTATCATATTCAGACAGTATTCTGCTTCAGCTTCAAAATATGATTTGGAACCTAGGACATCTGATATTCGCATAAAAGAGCTGATTGTATCATACAACACAAGATTACTCTTTGTGCTATATGTTATGCCAAATGTCTGCCCTAATATGATATTCGATAGAATTGTTTTCACATATGTTGTCTTACCACCAGCGTTGGGACCTGTAATAATAATATTCTTGGCTAGATTAACAGGATTTGACACTTGGTTATAATCTAAGATGGGATTTTTGGCATCCCATAGAACACTTTTGTCAGTTACATAGGATACCTGACACCAATCATTCATTAGGTATAGTTTATTTATACTATCTATTACATCTACTGCATAAATTGTCTTCAAGAGTGATGCGAGCTTTTCCTTCAATTCATCATCCTTCCACAATTTGTAAATGTCAGTCATGGTGTTATGAAGTTTGATATCATGATAATTTTCTTTTATATGAAAGAATGCAGACACTATATTGACAGGAAGATGTGCCATAATATGTTGAGAATGTTTTACAAAATGAAGTAGGCTCTTCATCTTCGAGTGCAATTTCTGCTTTGTATCATAGAGGAACATGGATATCTCAAACGTCTGGTACATATTATATAGGTATATAGCCACATAGAAAAACACTGTAAAAAATCTTGCTAGATCTGCTTTGATATTGCCAGATGATTGCAGAGAGTACTTTATGATATTCCAAAAGATTTCAACGTAGGATTGGAATGATACATTCATATTAAGATATCTGTTTAGATAATAATAAGGTGCCAAAAATGTTGTAATAGGATATAGCAGTGATGTCATAGGTATTATGTATATTTTATAGACATGATAGAAATCGAGTAATTGCTCTATATAATTCATGTAGTTGATAATAAAAGATGAAGGGAACAAGATATGAATCGCAGAATTATCATTAATTTCTTCTGCAATCTTAAAAATCCAAAGAATGTCATTCTCATATTCTTTTAATAACTCTATATCTGGCTCATATGTAATTTGAGTGTTCTGTCTCTTTTCCAGAATATCCTTATTATTGATGGGATGTTTAATTAGTTTTCTCATTAGTATTTTGCTTCCTGACAAGATTGGTAATGATGAAGCCCATGCATCTATATGTGTATCATTATAGACATCTTCTGCAATATCAATTTTTTCACCAGTTATCATGTCATCTGAAATCAGCTTATGTAGGATAATATCCATTTTAGCTTTGTCAAACTCGAAAAGACCTTGTATTTCATCCAGTATTTCTTGGTCCATGGCTATTCTTTACATTTGATAAAAAAATGATTTAAAATCTCGCATCATTTATTATACAATGGACGATATTATCATAAGCTACAGAGGTGTTCTATATAAAATTGAAAAAGAACCATTTGAAACACACGAAGATGCTTATAGTCGTGGATGGTTCATTGTGAAAAATCAGGACAAATATGATAATTATAAACAACTAGTATCATTATCTATGATTCATAATAATAAAAAAAAGATGATGCAATATGTCATTTAGGATTTACTTACGACGAGGGCTCTTTGGTGTTGCTCTGCGAGGAGACTTAGGTGCCTTGGGTGCCTTGGTTGCCTTGGTTGCCTTGGTTGCCTTGGTTGCCTTGGGTGTCTTGGCCTTAGGCTTTTTAGCACCTCCCTTTGCAGAAGACTTGGGCTTACGAGGCTTGGGAGAAGCAGCCCTTCGTGTCTTAGGAGACTTGCTTCTCGAAGTCTTTGGTGCCTTGCGTTTCATTGCACGACCCTTTCTGCCTCCTCCTTCCATACCATCACCAGGGGGTTCAGCAGGGGGTTCAGATTCAGCATTGTTGAAGGTTTCTAAAATGTTTTGTTCTAATTCTTCTGCAGATCCACCATATGTTCTACGACCCTTGCGACCCTTGCGGTCCTTACTGGCATTCTTAACCTTCTTAGCAGAACGCAAAAGACGTGAGAATGCCTTGCTGGGATTTCTCTTATCAAATGCCATTCGTGAACCTAAAAGTAATAATGATGTAAGGAAAGGTGTCAAATCAATACCTCCCTTCTTACTTCCTTTTAAGCCTATAGAGACCTTTTTAGGCTTTGCAGGACCCTTCTTCACTGCTCTTACAGGTGATTTGGATCTCTTTCTTTGAGTTGTTTTCCTAGCTTTTCTTGCTCCGCCAGCATTTAAATCCATTAATTCTTGTTCTATAATAATAAGTATAAAATAATTTTTATTTGCAGATATAAAAAACAATAAAAACAGCGAGTAGTGTTAATACAAAGTTCAGTAAAATGATAGTTATTACAAAGGGGATTATATAGTATAATAAATACATAAGCAATGGTCCCACAATTTCACTGCGAATGTCAGACTTCAGTAATTCATCTTTGATGAAATCAATGAGAATATGAACGAGAGAAGTAGTGTCTTCATTTTCTTGATTTTCCTGCGTTGTCATTTATTATAGCTATATCTTACTTTATAGCAGAATAAAAGATTATTATTTTTGACAATGTCTTTCATATTTACACAGCCTTCCAAAAAGAACAACAAATATGTATCATCACTGCAAACCCCCGTCAAATATTTTTTATCTGATGTTAAAATCAAGTCTATCCATAAATTTATAGATAATAAGGGTTATTTAGTATCTATATATATCCCTAACAGCATAAATGATGATTTCATAAAAAACATCATGGAGTTTGACGAAGATACAATTAACACAGTCTCAAAACAGTCTCCTGCATGGTTCAATAAGTCATTATCAAAAGAAGAAGTTCACGAATTATATAAAAAAACATATTGTACTCAAACACATACTATTGATGTTATTGTTTCTTATAATCATCTGACAAAGTATGTACTGAATAATAAGGTTGTCAGTAGTTTTGAGAATATTATTGAGGATATCAAAGATATCAAAAATCTCAAAAAATGTATCATAAATTGTGAGATACAACATGTAGGTCTGTATTTTTACAAAGAAAATGCTAACCATAAATGGATTATCAAATCCATTGACGTGACAGATACCCAAAATGAGGCAGTATACAGCTGTGGTTATGTCAAAGTAGACGTGGAAGATAAGCTACAAGAAAATATGAAGAAACTTAAATTGAAGACAGATGATAGAGTACGCAAATTGCAAGAAACAATAGATATGTTGTTAGCAAGCTATAGAAGTATAGAGGTTGAGTTTCAAAAGCTGCAGATAAGTTCTGGCAAAGTATGGGAGCAACAATTAAAACATATAAACGAAAATATTCTAAACCAAGAAGATAAAATAAAATCCTGATAAAAATAATTTTCTTTAGAATATTATCTGTTGTCAATAATAGATAGAGATAGTAAGTATAATACAAAATGGGTACTAATAATACGCCAGTAGTTGTTTCATTTTCAATTGTCATACTATTGCTGCTTTCATTGTTACTACTGCTAACATACAATTCAAAGTGTAGTGCATATTTAGAACCAATGGATAATCCCCCACAAGAGGTTATGCCTACATCAGGAGGGTCTGTTGCAACAAATGCCAATAAGACTGTCAATCTCAATGATATTAGTTCTGGAATAGGTCAGTTTGGAGGAAGCAATCCAAATGGCGAAGAAGCCTATGCTCCATTAGCCACAAGTTCTCAAAATAAGCAAAAGTTTTCTAATGATAACAAGGTCAAAGAACACTTTGAAAACGCCCCATACCCGAGTGGTTTGGAAACCTCTTCTATGTCTGCCGAAGTCTCACAAAGCGCGAACGCCCAGGCATGTTTCCCAAGAGATCGATTGAATGCAAAAGACCTACTTCCCAAGGATGCTTCTGAGTCTAAATGGGCCCAACTCAATCCTGCTGGTACAGGGGATATTCACGACCAAAATTACCTGACAGCAGGCTATCACATTGGTGTAAATACTGTCGGTCAATCTATGAGAAATGCTAACTTGCAGCTTCGCTCTGAAATCCCCAATCCTCAGACTCCAGTAGGACCATGGATGATTAGCACAATTGAGCCAGATATTCGTCAGAATACCCTTGAAATTGGAAGCAGTCCAGCTTATTAAAGACTAGATTCAAATTATTTTTCTTCTCGTTATAGAACCCAAGTTCATGACGCACAAGTACTTAAGGAATATAACATTTTATCAAATAACTATGAATGACTTAGGACAATGTCTATTATTGACGTCATTAACAGAATTTTACAATAAAAATGAAAAGTATAAATATATCTTAAAAGATATTATTGAAGGGAAGCATAAATTATCCTTGCGTATCATAGAATGGCTTGTAACACATTACGCAAAGACACATAATATTTATTATTGGATTGATGAGAACAAAAGAATATACAATGAACTCCCTGACAATATTGAAGGCAGTATCAGGCATGTAAATTTATATCAGGATTACAGAGCTCAGTTAAAGTCATACAGTAAGTTTAATTTTGACTCCTTTCGCAGACATTATAGAATTACTTTTTTCATTCATATGGAAACTAAGGAACATATAGAGACTACCGTAGGGCAGCTCAATTTTTTCCGCTGGATTTTCAACAATAATGTAATCGATTTTGCCCTTGACAACTATGATGATATCTATATGAAGATGATTGACAATAATTCGAACAAAAATAAACAACCCATCACTCATACACAGGATATCATAAAAACAAAATGCTTACTTAGGTTTGACTAAGCCTCCAATGCAGACACTCGGGCAACCAAAGAGTTCACAAGAATGGATAGATTATCTACTCTCTGTTTTAGCTCATTTACTTCGTTTTTTGTCGCAAACTCTATTTGCTGCCCGCTGTTCTGGAAATCAACGCCAAGGACCTGGATTTTCCCTACTGTGAGTGTACCTGTTATAAGGAGACTATTGGTATAAATATCATTTGTTATATATTTATTACTAGTTCCGTTGTGAATATAGTCCAATGTCTTTGTCATTAGTCTTTCATCAAATCTTTCACCAGTATAATAGAGGTTTGTTGACCCCTCTGTTATTTCATCTGTAGACAACCTAGTAATTCTATGAGAAATTAGGTTTGATGTTTCTAATGTATAATTCATAGCTTTCACATTGGAAGCATGTGATATAGTGCCTGCCCTCTCTGGTGTAAAATATAGGTTTGTGCCTTCTGCCAGCATTGATGTATTTCTATCATCTAGGTTAACACCTCTTAAGTTGCTACCTACTCCAATGAAATTCAAAGAAGTTATACTATTCACATGAATATCTGCATTTAAGAAAGCCTGTCTTATAGTATTCCAATAAAGTATATTGGTACTATCGCCAATTTTGCTATATGATAGAAACATGATATCATTGATGCTATCGTTTGCCTGGTCTGGTGTTTCTGGTAGTACATAATGAGTATTTTGTTTTGATGTTTCAGCCTTATATAGTTTCGTATTATAATTTGATGCATTATACAACGATAGTGTATCAGAATAAATACCATGCTTCACATAGAGAGCATATTTATCATCAGAAAGCACCTTGGGATTATCCACAAATACATCTAATTGAGCTTTCTGTACCTCATATGTTCTGGTATCTGTATAAAGAATTTCATCTATGTAGTATGTATATGGTTCCTCCACAGTTTCTGTGACAGTATAAACATTGGATACTTCATAGGCTTTGTAAATATGCTTTATAGGTACATCTGTATTACATGAGAACCCTATTGCAACTGGCAAGAAATTGTCATATTTGCCTTTCATACCAGTCATTAATAATTCATTACTGTTCTTGCCATCCTCATATTTGCAGATTGTATTGTAAATATTAAGGTTATATGTTATATCATCTATTCCGCTTCCAATAATGAAAGGTTCCTTATCCAAAAACTCATAATATTCTGCTTCAGAATAAGGCATAGTAAAATTGCTGTTACCAATGACGATAACATCTTTGTTAAAATTGTTGAGGAAGTTGTTATTACCTACTATAATACTGTTTGTAGAACTTTTGAATAAGCTGCCTGTTGATATATAGTTGCCTATAATAACAGAATTATCTCCTTCAACATTCTGTGATTTCCCTATACAAATATTGTTGAGTCCCCTTATATTTAGATCCTTGCCATAGGCAGCATTGTATGCATCCGTAGATACATGATTCACAGATATGATGAAATCTTTGAAAGTCATTGGTACTGCTGCATTATTGAATGCATCATAATCTATTGTCACATTGGAAGTCTTTTCTTGATATTTCTGTGTATACTGATACGAAAATAGATAGTTTGAATTAATTACATTATATTGATTGCCAAGACTGTATGTAAGCTTGAGCCCTTTTATAGCAGGATTTATGATATTGCCAATTTTGCCTTGAGAAATATTCTGTGATTTATTTTTAACAATGAATGTACCATTGTAGATAGGGTTAATGTAAATGGATAACGACATATAATTCTTGTCATTATTTATGATGTGAATAGTATTATATTTGTCATATGTATATGTCGCTGACGGGAGTATGAAAGAGTATTTATTTGCGTATGCGGTCTCGTTATTTATATACTCTATGGCATTGTTTTTAAACACAAAATCAATCAATATCTTATGATTGTCATCATAAAAACTAAGATTGAAGTTAAATATATTCCCTGCCTTTGGCATGAATTTAAATATGATATCCGTTTCATTCCTGAAAATTGTATTGGGAAACATGATGCTTTGATTAAACTCGTATGAAATATGGAAAAGATTAGAACTGTAATAATTTGTATTTGACTTGATGTCAAGCAGGCCTATTTTATTGAAACCATCTATGTATATATCATTATTATGACGAATGAATGAGTTGAAAAAATAGAGGCTGTTCTTTGTATTGATAGTCTTGCCATAGGAAAATACTGTATCTCCGCTGGAATTTATATCTCTTCCAGCTAAAACATTATAATTACCTGTGCTTATTATATTAGAACCTATTCCCACTGTTTCAGCAGATATATCATTGTACCCAATGGAAACTATATTATTTTTATTCAAATATTGTGTGGATTTGTCATTGCCAATGATGATTGATTTTTTACCTGTCTGGATTTCTTGGCCTGCATACATACCAAGGAAAACAGATTCAGATACAACTGTGCTCTTGGAACCAGCAGAATTACCAATAAATACATTGTCTATATCCGATAGCTGCGTACCTGTATCTAGACCAATCAATACAGAACCACTATCTATATCGAACTTCGAAGATGCTGTATTTAATCTTGAAATACCAAACGGCAAAATTGTATTCATAAGAATATTCTTTCTTTACATAAAAAAAACAAATTAATATGCTCTATTGAAACAGTTCATATGGCTTGTAATACAGAACACATACATATGTATGGAATAACAATATTCCCATTGTTAATAATGGGAAAATATGATATATACCATTACCCACATAAGAATCATCAACGTGGTTTGAAATAATATCCTCTAGTTCATGGATATTGATATCATACTTTGCATTAAGGTCATAATCATCGTTTGTATCAGCTTCATTGATATCATATGATATTTGTTTCAGAGTATCTAGACTGAGTTCAATCATTTTTACTTTACTTAACATATCATATTTTTATATGCATATCTAAGTAGAAAATCAATGATAAAAAAAACAAGAGGAGGGTTTTTTGAAGAGGGTTCTGTTGATTTGCAAACAGCTCTAGGGGAATTAGAAGCACAAAGAAACGAATCTGATGCATTAGCTAATAATAGCTCAGGAGGTGCAGAACCTGGTGCAGAACCTGGTGGAGAATCTGGTGGAGAACCTGGTGGAGAATCTGGTGGAGAATCTGGTGGAGGACCTGGTGGAGAATCTGGTGGAGAATCTGGTGGAGGAACTACAGATGAAACTTATGATGTAACACATTTACATACACATACAGGAACAGTAAGAATGCTACATAATGAAGGTATTGCAGATGCCAATTATGATGGTCAGTTTAGCACGTTGAGAGGTGGATATAAAGCAGGTTGTAGTAATTGTAAAATACAAGGAGGTTGTCTGACTTGTCCGAAAGGTCAAGGAAAGATTATTGCAATTGTAAGGACGTTTTCTATTATTATACCGAAATATTACAAAAAATATAAGGATTCTTCAGAACAAACTGAAAGAACAGTTTTTGCAGCTAATGCAGTAGAACAAGCTAAATCATATAAGACTGTTAAGCCAGCTAATCAATCTAAGACTGTTAAGCCATCTAAGCCATCTAAGCCATCTAAGCCATCTAAGCCATCTAATCAATCTAAGCCTGATAAGCCATCTAAGACAGCTAAGGCAGATAAGCCATCTAAGCCATCTAATCAATCTAAGCCTGTTAAACCAGTTAAGACTGCTAAGGCAGATAAGCCATCTAAGCCATCTAATCAATCTAAGCCTGTTAAACCAGTTAAGACTGCTAAGGCAGATAAGCCATCTAAGCCTGATAAGCCATCTAATGCAGATAAGGCACCTAAGACACCTAAGACTGCTAATCCAGCTAAGACAGCTAATCCAGCTAAGACAGCTAAGGCACCTAAGGCACCTAAGGCACCTAAGGCACCTAAGACAGCTAAGGCAGCTAAGACAGCTAATGCAACTAAGACTAATAATAGCAGAATAGCAAAAAAAATAAAAGGAGGTCTTTTTAATGCATCTGATTGGGATGGAAAATATGAATGGAAGCCTAATCTGAATGTAGATGGAAAATTATATAGTAATGATATACATGATTTATCGGGATTAAATTTGAATCATCAAAAAATGCCAAATGTTTCCACTATAGATACTACATATAATAGTCTGACATCAGTTATTGTTTAAGGCAAGACCATCTCTTTATTTTTTTCATATGGAACATATTTGTTATAGCTAAAATACACATTTTGCTTCTCAATGGTATTATAATTCCGCACAACACTAATCATTTTATTTGCTTTTATCAGAAATGCATTCTGAGATTTTTCTAATTCAATATATGGGTCAAAACCATAGATGTGTTTGAATTTTTCCGGTACTACAAATATCAATGAATAAAATATCTCCATTATACTGGTCTTCATATCTATGAAAAGTGGCATATATGTATTCACATCATATCTGTCTGCGAGCATGTATATATATATCTTCATCAGTTTATCCATATGAATGATGATATTTGTGTATCTACTTTTGTCAAATTTCTTGATAAATCGGATATTATGTAAGATATTCAGGAGTTCGGGTTCCTTCATCAGGAATTTTAGTTTTTTAGAGACATCTTTAATATAAAAGATGCGAGTATCAATCTGATCGATGTCTGCAACTTCTTTCTTGATTTTGTTGGTTGCATTATTTGCAGATGTTTCCAGTAAGACAACTTCTTCTTGATATCTCAACACAATAAAATATATTATAACAATCACTATAATAAGGGATAAAAGGACCTGTGTATTTAATTTATTCAAAA